>UMGS01005123.1_pt1 | contig 239316 bp, 218 predicted proteins | sample 1965341 | NCBI WGS metagenome assembly UMGS01 (sample SAMEA4836079, study PRJEB28245) | human gut metagenome | biome: gut microbiome; material: fecal sample | place: Denmark | collected 2008 | reverse complement strand
TATGATTATATATCAAAATCCTTGAGAATAGGGTGTCAACTTTTATGATACAACACCACCCTGATTTAATACGTAGCAGTTGCTTCCGGCACTACCAGTTCTGCAATCTCATCGGATCCGTATACCTTGATCGTTCCATTGCCTGCAACTTCCCATTTCTGGTCATTTCCGTCTGTAACTTTTGTATTTTTCATTACCTTTCCGGATGAATTCACCAGATACTTCTTTCCGTCCGTTTCCAACTGGAAAACCTCGTATTTTGCAGCCTTATCCGCTTTCTGCAGCTTTCCTTCATAGTAAAGATAGCCGTCCTTTGTTCCGGTATATCCTCTTCCGTCATTGTCAAAATAGTACTGAGACTTCCCGCTGCTTATACCATCATCAATCATTACCTTTCCGGTCACACACTTGCGGTTTCCCTCTGCAGAGCCGCAGTAGTAAAATCCGTCCTCGCTGCTGCTCACACCGGAAATCTCCACCAGACCATACTGGGCTGCGCCGTACATATCAAAGACGTACATATCATTGTGGATTTCTTTTCGCTTGTATTTATTTTCTGATGCATGAACCGGCTCTCCCGAATTATCAAAATAGTACCATTCCTTCTGTCCGCTGCCGTCCAGGTCTGCAGGCCCATTGATGTACAGCCAGCTTCCTTCCACCTTCTGCCCTGCAATGAACTTCTTATCTGTTTCAGAGGTGGGCTGATAGAAATAACGGTAACCGGAAATTTCAGGCGTTTTGGAGCTTAACTTCACCCAGCCCGGATACATGATTCCATTGCCGTCAAAGCAATAGGTTACTCCATCTACATTCGTTTCCTTTTTGCCGCCGGAGGAACGGCGTTTTTTACCCGTGGACTGATTAAAATAAAACCATGCATACTGTCCGTTGTCGTGAACGTAATCCGTTACATCATCGCTGTCATCGATCCAGTTCTCCGGAATCTCCAGCCATTGCCAGCCCAGCGCCCTTGCACCATCCTCACCACAGTAATAATAGGAATTGTCGCTGTCCCCATTATCATCCAGCTTACTGTCTGTCAGCCAGCCTGTACGCATCACGCCGCCGGAATTAAAGCCATAGTTCTTTCCATCGATCTTATACCAGCGGTCCATGGCAATATTTCCATTATCCAGGGCATAATACCAGTTATTGTAGTCGGAATCTCTGGAATCAAGACCGCTGATCACAAACCATTCATCCCGTTTCATCACGCCGTCTTCTCCCAGATAACGTCTGTCACCGCTGGGCAGTGTGATCCAACGTTTCCGGTAATTATAGCCATTCACGTCAAAATAGTAGGTTTTTCCGTCAATGTCATGATAGCCGTCCTTCAAGACTGCACCGGAGGTCTGGGCGTAATACCAGCTTTCCGTCACAACCTGAGTAGCAGCATTTACATTTTCAATCTTAAACCAGCCGTCATCCTGTAGAATGCCTTCCTCATCCAGATAGTAGCGTTCCTTCTTCGGATCCACATACCAGCGCTTTCTGTAATTCAATCCATTGGCGTCAAAATAATACCAGTTTCCGCCTATCTGGGACCAGCCATTTCTGGCAATCACTCCATTTACATCCGCATGATACCAGTTGGCATACTCCTGCCCAGCGGCATTTGTTCCGCGGATAGCAAACCAGCCGGTCTGGAGCGCACCGCTTTCATCCACATAGTAACGCCTGTCTTCCTGAGTCACCCACTGCTTTCTGTAATTTCTTCCACTGGCATCAAAATACATGGTCACACCGTCAACCTCATGCCAGCCATCGGTAAGCAGAGAGCCGTCCTCCTGCTGGTAATACCAGTTAGAATAGGGCTTTCCATTGCTGTATGTACCTTCTATCACAAACCAGCCATTGGCTCTTTTTGCGCCGTTTTCATCTACATAATAGCGTTTTCCATCCAGGACAAAATTGCTGTTTACAGCCGCATTGCCGCCTGCATAGAAATAGTAGGTCTTACCGTTAATCTCATACCAGCCGTTTACATATATTTTTCCGTCTTCCCCGGCATAATACCAGGCAGTGGACGGCTTACCTGAAGGCAGACTGGGATTATTGGTCACGCTGAACCATTCACCGGCATAATAGGTTCCATCTTCCTTTACACGGTATCTGCCGCCGTTTTTGCTCTCCCACTTATCCTCTGCCAATACGGTTACAGGAGTCAGCAGCAATATGCCTGCGGCAGCCGCAATCACTCCCAGCTTCTTTCTTCTGTTCATTTTCAATCTCCCTTGTAATCGGATCTGCGCCCTTTACTCTACCGTAACAGATTTTGCCAGATTTCTCGGCTTATCTACATCCAGTCCTTTTGCCACACTGACGTAATATCCAAGCAGCTGAAGAGGAATCACTGCCAGACTGGCTGAAAAATGTTCATCGGTTCTGGGCACATATACCGCAAAATTTACCGCATCCTCTATATCATATTTTCCATAAGAAGTCAATCCCATCAGATAAGCCCCCCGGCTTTTGCACTCGGCCATATTGGACAGCGTCTTTTCATAAAGCTGGCTCTGTGTGAGCACTCCGATCACCAGCGTACCGTCCTCGATCAGGCTTATGGTTCCGTGCTTTAACTCCCCTGCTGCATAAGCCTCCGAATGAATATAGGAAATCTCCTTCAGCTTCAGGCTTCCCTCCAGGGAAACTGCGTAATCGATCCCTCTTCCAATAAAGAACGCATCCTTTGCCATCGCGTATTTCGATGCAAACCACTGGATCCGTTCCTTATCCTCCAGGATTTTTTCCATCTTCCCAGGCAGAGACTGCAGCTCTGCGATCAGCGCTGCACACTTTTCCTCTGAAAGCTTTTTCCTCACCAGGGCAAACTGGAGAGCCAGACAGTAGACGGCGATCAGCTGGGTGCTGTAGGCCTTTGTCGTTGCAACGGCAATCTCCGGCCCCGCCATGGTGTAAAACACATGGTCTGCCTCTCTGGCAATGGAAGAACCGATCACATTTACAATCGCAAGGGTCTTTACCCCATACTCCTTCGCTTCCCTGAGAGCGGCCAGACTGTCCGCCGTCTCTCCGGACTGGCTCACTACGATCACCAGCCCATTTTTATCCAGAAGGGGTTTTCTGTAACGGAATTCGGAAGCCACATCCACACGGACCGGGATCTCTGCCAGATCCTCCATCACATACTGTGCCACCGCCCCTACATGATACGCAGAGCCGCAGGCCACAATATAAATCTGGGATATGGCGCAGATCTCTTCCTCTGTCAGCCCCATCTCCGTCAGATCCAGACGGCCGTTTTTCAAAACAGAATTCAGGGTATCTGAAACTGCTTTCGGCTGCTCATGGATCTCCTTCATCATGAAATGCTCAAAACCGCCCTTTTCAGCCGCTTCTGCATTCCATTCGATCTGCGTCATCTCCCTGGTTATCTCATCCCCATCCAGGTTGTAAAAGGTAATCTGCCCTTCCTTCAGGCGGGCCATCTCCATATTTCCGATATAATATACATTTCTCGTATATTTTAAAATCGCAGGCACATCAGAAGCCACATAGCATTCGCCGTCCGTGACTCCCAAGATCATGGGGCTGTCCTTTCTGGCCACATAAATTTCTCCCGGATACTCCTTAAACATCACTGCCAGAGCATAGGATCCCCGAATCCGCACCATAGAATGATTGATCGCATCAACGGGAGTTCCCTCATACTTTTTATAGTAATAGTCAATCAGCTTTACAGCGACCTCCGTATCGGTTGAAGAATAAAAGGTATATCCTTTTTTTACCAGCTTATCCCGCAGCTCCTGATAATTCTCAATAATTCCGTTGTGGACGCCTACTACATTTCCATCATCCGAGCAGTGAGGATGAGCGTTGGTTTCCGAAGGCTCTCCATGAGTCGCCCATCTGGTGTGCCCGATACCGCAGGTGCCCTTTAAGGCCTCTCCGTCATTCGTCTTCTCTGCCAGCGCCTTCAGGCGCCCTTTTGCTTTTACGATCTGAACCGGGGCGTCTCCATCCCGGACAGCCAGACCTGCCGAATCATAGCCTCTGTATTCCAGTTTTGATAATCCGTCCAGAAGGATCGGGGCCGCCTGATGATTTCCTATAAATCCAACGATTCCACACATATTTCTTTCTCCTTAATTGACACTGAAAAGCATCCTGAGCTTTCATTTTTTATGTTTTGACTGCCATTTGCATGCGCATATTTTAAACCTCAGCCTTCGTATTGTCAAATAGAAAGCTCCTCCTAATATCCCACCTGTCGTATTATAGAAAAGATCTGAAAACTGGAATGTTCCGCGTTTCAGTAACAGCTGCACTGTTTCAATGGTCAAAGACATGAAGAAACCGCTGAGTGCCAAATACCGGAAAGCTGATCCCGGCGAATACTTTTTCCACCGTTTTCTCAAAAGTATCCCCAAAAGAAACGTAAACGGGAAAAGAAGCATCACATTTTCAATCGCCTCTGTGGTAAGGTTTCCTTTTTCGGTATATAAGCCCCAGCCTCCAAATATCTTGTCTAACGGATCTTCCCAACGTTTCCTTGCAATCCAGGTACGAAACAATACCATATATGTGTAAAAGGTAAATATCGCAGTCCAAACGCCCTGATAAACCATACCGGAAACACCCGAAAAATTTTTTGATCTGTTTTTATGCAGACTAAAAAACAGCCGGAACACCATATAGCTTATAAATGCCAGAAAAGAAACAATACATGCCGATGGAAAGGATGCAGAAATTGTTGAGCAAATACTTTTTTCAATGCTTCGGTAAATGCAATATAGCTGATTCATTATCACTCCTAACGCATATAGTAAATAAGCATCTCATTTTCTCTTCAGTTTTTTCAATATAATATCACACACAAGTCCTAATAATTCAACAAGCATTTCATATCGAAAAGCCAACAATACCACCGCATATATACAAAAAAAGACGCTCGCAGTGACAAACAATGTAGTAAATACGCTAACGTGAAGCATCAAGGAAACCCCATAGTACCCTAGTGCTCCCAATGTCGTTGCAATTACAACCTGCGCGGTTCCCCTAACCGAAATTGCTCCCCGAATATAATTTCGAGTAAAAAAAATTTGTACACAGAACTGTGTAAGTTCGGCAAACAGAGTTCCAATTGCTGCACCATTGGCACCCATTTTAGGAATAAAAATCGCATTCAAAATCATGTCAACAATTGCACCACACGTAACAGAAACTGCAAACTTCCATTCCCCACTAGTCGGTATTAAAATTTGCATTCCTGTTATATTGGAAAGACTTGTAATCAACATTATGGGCATTAAAATTCTCATCGGTTTTGCTGCCTCTGTATATTCAGCTCCTGACAAAAAAATAATGGATGGTTTTGCCGCAAGAATAAAATATACCATCATTGGTACTGCCATCATAATAATCGTACAATATGATTTCTTTAACAAGCGCTTGAATTCATCCCAACTTTCATTTGCAATATAAAACGAAAGTCTTGGCAACAGTACGGTTCCCACTGATGTAATAAGAGTTGTTAACACTGTACGAATTTTAACTGCAGCACTATATATACCAACCTGGAAATCCCCACATATAAAACCAAGCATCACACTATCCAGACTGGAATACACATTGACAGCTAGATACGTTGCAAACATTGCTAATGTTGGTATAATATGATGTTTACAGTTATAATTTCCATACCATTTATATGTAATAAAATTCCTTGAATAAATAATGTTTAGTATATTCCCTCCTACGTTAGCAAATACAGTTATTACCGCATATTTATAGCAATCTGCTGGGCTGTGAACAAAAAGAAACATTAATACCACACCTAAAAGCTTAAACGCAATAGATCTCTTTGTAATATAGTCATATTGCTCGACTGCAGAATACAGCCAATTCATACCAACTACATTCAAAATCATGTTCCAACTATAGATAAACAGAAGTTTCCATTCCTGATGATATCGTGGAACCACAAAAATTGCAATTATCAGCGCGATACACGCAATAGTTGTTGTGACTGCATTAATCAGCAATAGTTCATGTACTGTCTTTGATAATTTTGTTCTGTCTTCTCTAACCCTAGCACATGCCTTTACTCCATATGTCGAAAGGCCCAATGTTGCAAAAAGGGAAAAGTAAGTTAAAGATGCCGAAGCAAAATTTAATTTTCCATTTACTTCAACGCCTAGCACACGAGAGATGTAAGGAAATGTAATCAATGGAAATATTATATTGGCTACCGATAATATACCATTGACAATAGCATTATATTTAATTGACTTCATCCTTCTTCCCCTCTTTTAACATGGAATCTTTTCTACCATAGTAATAAATATCTGCAGCCCAAAGTCTCATTCCTCTATATATCCCGCCTGCAAATCCAACATAAGAAGTTACATTACAAAATTGATTCCATATGTTTCCATTTTTTAACCATTCCAAGCGTTTATTTTGAAGTTTTTCAGCATTTAGCAGTTTTTTAAGTGCTACCTTTTGAATGACACTGCTTTTTATAATCGCTTTATTTAAATCAGAATAAAAAAACTGTGTTTTTTTTATTTGTTTAACCCTAGAATTTTTCTTTTGCATCGAAGTATTCTGCCCATGAATTCGATAATCCACTCCAATACATGGAATTTTATATAATCCATTCATGGAAGAAGCCAGCATTGAAATCAAAGTATCATGTGATCCTTCTACTGCGTTTAATCTATCTTTGTTAATTATATCCAGTAACTCTCTTCTAAACCCTAATGTACATCCTAATATATTTGAAGTATACAAAATATGTTTCAATTCGATTCTCATCGTTCTAGTTACATTAAAATACTGCCTACTCTTTATAACGATATCATTCTGGTCGATACATTGTATATTACAAGAAACTGCCATTGCACTTGGAGTGTTTTCAAAAAAATCCATAGTTTCTTGAATTTTATCTTTTTCCCATATATCATCTTGATCACAAAAAAACACGATATCCGATTTTGCTTGATATGCTAGATCCATAAAATTTTTATAAAAACCTTTATTTCTATCATTACATATCAACTGCCATTGCAGTCCGTATCTTTTTATATAATTAGCAATTATCAAAACTGTGTTATCCTTAGACCCATCATCTCCAATAATCACTTCATCTGGAACACAACTTTGTTTTCTTATTGATTCCAGTTGTTTTTCCATAAATCTTTCTCCATTATACGTAGATAAAATCACACTGCAACTCAATTTTTTCATATTATGCTTATTCCCCCCTCACTTTATTTCCTAATCCAAGAGTTTATCCAGCCAATTAAAAGTGACCACACTAAAAATGTTCCTTGTTGTACAGGTCCTCTGACTACATAGGTGTTTGCGATTGCAGCAACTGAAATTGCCACTAAAATATTGGGATATACCTTATTATTTCTATATTTAAATGCTTGCATTCCTTTTTTTGCATTCCCTATAAAAAGCCAAAGCAACGAAATCAGACCGATTATACCTCCCTTTATCAGAATTGTATAAAAGCCATTGTGCAGTAGCGGAATTTCATTTTCGTCAACAATGCCCGTCCATGAATATGGCACATACTGAATCTCTACTCCTTTTCCCATGCCTTTACCAAAAAGCTGTGAGAAAATCCACTCATTTTTCCACTGTTCCTGAGCAGACTGAATTTCATATGCTCTCCAATTATTCATCGCACCTGCAACAGATGAGATGTTCTGCGATGAATCTATCTCTGTAAACGAGTTTAATATTTTATTCGTCAGGGGAGATTTTATATTGCTCGGCATCATGTAAAAGAACATAACAAACACAATTGTTATTGCAAGTGAAAACCTAAGAACTTTCTTTATTTTCGCCTCTCTACTCTCCATAAATAGTAATATTATAAAAACAATCATCGGTTGAAGAATTGCAATACGTCCCAAAGACAGTATTACATTAAACATCATCAGCATTACTATTGTTCGATCTATTCTTTTTGTTATATAAATTTCCTGATGCAAGAAAATACATATGGCAAAAATCGGGAGTATAAAACCCAAATCATAAACATTAAGTCCAAATATAAAGCGAAGGCTATTAAAATCAAACGTCCCCCTTCCTATAAACATTACAAGATTTTTTAATGTAATAAATGCTCCATAAAAGAAAAGCGTTTTTTTAATATCAATTTCCGTTTTCCGATGAGCTTCGCTGGCACCAATAAGAATCCATAAAAAAGTCGGTAAAATATAATACAAATCTCTTATTACATTTCTTATAGTGTACTGAAACAGTCCACAGATTGTTGTAAAAAAAATGACAAAAACATATAATCTTATTCCTGGAATTTGCGGAAATACCACCTTACCCTTTGATTTTATTATGAGAAAAGCATAGTATCCAATTGAAAGCACAAAAAATTGCTTAGGTGTTAGGAATGTTCCTGCCATCATTATTAATAACATCTCTTTATATATCATTTGCTTGCTTCTTGTCATTATCTTTCCTCTTTTTCAAATACACTGTTAGCGCATCTTTTCCCTTTACAATTATTAGCGGAATTAAAAGTCCACACAAGAAATAAATTATTTTCCATTTCAAAGGTTCATTTACGCTTACACCATACATTTCCAACCAATTCACGGCTTTTTTTTGAAAAAGAATCTGAAGCATATTGCCTGCTTTAAATCCCAAATACTGTGTTCCAAGTATAAATAGCGTATGTTGCCCAATAAAAATAAAATATTCTTTCGTTCTTCTGGTATACTTATCAAGAATCTGTGCTGCATTTAATGTCAGTATAATTCCTGCACATCCTGCGGGAATAATAAGACCAGAAAATGTAGGCCAATCTCCCCCCTTCCACATTCCACTTATCAAGACACTTATCGAAAAAACCACTATAATTACAGCATCCCTTTTATGGTTCCTATTTTCCTTTCTGTCACTCAGATAGAGATATGCCATATATCCAAGATGATAATAAAACATTAATATCAATGCCTTATTAAGCATCCTAGGAAGCGCAATCGCCGAAAATCCAATCATCATTAAGCAAGCGCAAATAGTAGTCACATATATATCTGTTTTATTTTTATTCCCTAAATACTTTTTCACACAAAATCGAATACACGTATATAAAATCGTAAACTCTAACATTGCAATTAAATACCACATTGGTCCAGGCAGACTTTCTCCTCCGCCCATAGTCAAAATAGCAATAATCTGATGTAAGAAATCTTTTATGTTATAATATTTCTTGCCGCCAAGCTCACCGTATATATGAATTTTATAAAACAAATTATGTAACATTAAAAAGACAAAATTATATATAACAAACGGGACATAACATCCCTTGATTTTTTTTTTTGTATAAACACAGACTTGATTTAACGATGTATTATACTGTTCACGATATAATATTCCAGACAGAAATGCAAACAATGGCATATGAAATTGTGTCCATACCCCGCTCAGTATCCGAGCATGAAACAAAACAACAATTGCCATTCCTAAGCCTTTTGCAATATCTAACTGTGCATTTCGCTCCTTCGTCATTTTATTTTCTTCTCCCATAATTTATACTGTAGCCGTCTTGAAGCCATTGCCATTTTTTTTTGAAAGGAGCTATAACCACTATACTTCTGAATATAATACAACCTGCTTTTCAAGAAAATTTGCATCTTGCTTGCACTATTTCCTGGTTTTGTATAATTGTAATGCTCATGATTTGCTGTGACTTCCTTAATATATAACTCTTTAAATTTCTGATTGATAACGCTCTTTGCAAGAATTGGTTCCTCACAATACATAAACACTGTTTCATCAAGATAATCATTCTTAAGAAGGAACTCACGTGAAATAAAGAAACAGCAGCCACTCACCTTTTCACAATAACCAGTTTCATCTTTGGAACGATACCCATCCCATATACCGAGCTTTTGCTTCACCATTTCCATTAACCAGAGGATTTCTTCAAAAAATGTTAATTCTCTCATGGGATTTTGTTTCTCTCCCGAGGGCAATAGAACGTTTGTCCCAACAACTGCCGCTTTAGGCCAGTCGGGAAGCTGTTGCACAACATAACTGACATAATGTTCATCTCGAAGCTCTACATCAGGATTAATCACAAGCATCCAATCTGAGCCACATTTTACAGCTTCCCGCAAGCCAACATTGTTTCCAGCGGAAAAACCAGAATTGCTGTGATTCAGAATTAATTCCGACTCTTCACATATTTCCTCTAAACGCTTCTGTTCTCCCTCCATCGTGGAACAATTATCTACAACAATTATGGATAGATTAGGGTAATCTTGCTTTCGAAGAAAACCAAGACATTTTTCACAATCAGCAAAGGAATTGTAATTCAATACAATCGCAGTAACTTTTTTCATTTCCATAATCTCGTCTCCATCTTACTTTTTGGTGTCTCCCTTCATACTTCTCTTGACCAGATGATGTCGCAGTTCGATAAATCGAATCATCAGCCAATATACGAAAAATGGGCAGTTCTGATAAACCCAGTTCTGAATCCTACAATTTCTAGAAAAAGGCTTATCTGCAATCTTTCCGACCCATGGCGTCTTTTCCAGATAGTCCAAATAATATTGCTTCAAGGGATGCGTACAGCCGTTGCACCAGGGGCGATTATATAACTCCCCAGTATAATGAACCACGATAGGTGTCTCTTTCGCCGTATCAATTTCAGCCTGCGTGTAATACGTCTGAATCTTAAACAGACGCTTAATCTGTTTTACAGAGTACATAAACATCGGATTAATCACATTATAGGTCGGCGGAAGCACCTCTGTTTTGCACAGCTTGTTGATCGTGCCCTGATCCACAAACGGCGGATTTCCGTTCCATTCCGTAATGTACTCTACAAACTTGGTTTCTATTCCGGATTTTCTCCAGTCTTCCAGATTAATTACGATTACACCGCCGCAATTGATATATCGATATGTTTCATCTTTCCCTATCGCTTGGACAAAATACGGATTCACTGTATCCTGAACGCCCCACACACTTGCACCCTTCATGTCAAATGTAAGGAGTTGTTTAAGCGAACCTGTGCACACCGTATCACAGTCGAAGCACAGCATTCGATCTACTTCCTCAATTCTTCCCAAAAACAGCTTTCCGTAAGTACTTCTGTTAAAATCAGTCGCAACCTTCAAATCCTTTGATATTTCGAACAAATCCACGAAAATGATCTTACGTTCCCCATCGCTCTTGAATCCCTGAGCAATTTCACACAGCATATCCTTGTAAATCTGGCTGATATGGTTGTCGATAAAATAGACGTAAATCTCCTCTACATCCCTATTGTTAAGAAAAATTGAATATGTACAGACGCCAGCGTGCTGAATATATGCGTCATCGCATGAAAAAGCGCAATTCATTCTCATAGTTCCTTGTTCCTTTCATTCTCCAAATCATCTGTAAGGCATAGTTCAATCAGACGAATCCATATCCGGCAGGATCTCTCATCCTCGGTCATCTGCTCTCCCATTCGTTTATGATAGAATGTCATAACATATAGTAGATATTGTATGTACGAGAGTTTTATATCTTCCACAAACATCTGCAACTGTCCGGCATAATCCATTACATTCTGAAATATTTCTTCCGCACCAGCGTTTTTCATAAGGATTCCTACCTGTGTCAAATAATGGAACACATCCATAGCGACTGGAAAGTCCTTCTGTGCGTACTCAAAGTCAAATACAAACAAATCGTCCTTATTATAGCAAACATTCCATGGTGTGAAATCACCATGACTGAAACTGACTGCAAATTTGTGTTCGGTATAATAGTGTTCCATGTTCTCTATACATCCCCACAACATATCCTTGCAATTCCAGTCTGTTTCTACCAATGCCGCTCCAAAAGAACGAATTAATTTTCTGTAAGATGAATCAAAAAAGTCAATCTCTTTTCCTGTCAAATCTTTAATCTGCTTCAGGAAGTCCCAATGTTCTCTCTCCAGTGTGTATACCGTCTGTTCACCACCTTTACGATTTGTGGACTGTATAAATCCACTAACCTTCCCTACTTTGCCCGACCACAAAATCTTCGGTATTCCCTGAATTCCATTACGATTTAAGTAGATTAATGTATTGACCTCTTTGTCAAAGGAATCCAAAACAATCCTCTCTGAGCCAAATTTGGCATATCCTAAAACCTTGCTCTTGTTAAAAATCTGAATAATAATCTTTCTGTTTTGCGGATATCTTGTATCTCCCAGATACATTGACAGAAGCGGCTCCGGTGAAATTTCTTCAATAACCCTTCTCATATCCTGCTTTATAGACAAATTTATTTTTCCGATTGCGAGGAATCGCCGGATAAAAGGTATTTTAATCATCCATGGAAGGAGTTTTTTCAGAATGATACCTCTCAAAGAACTGGCAGAGTAAATCTCCAAACCTCTGCGTACATCGGCTAAAGGAAGAAGCCAAACCTTATTGTCACTGCCATTAAGAACATAGTAGCAGTTTCCCTCCTCGTGGTTCTCCGTAATAAATTCTAAAATTTTCTTAGTCTCATGTATCATTTTCTTTTATCTCTTTCAATGATGTGCATAATCTCTTTATAGATTTCTGCGCCTTTATTCTCCCAGATGTACGCATCCTTTACATGCATTGCCTGCAAGCTCATTGATTCTCTGGTTTTCGTATCAGACATCGTCAAAATTGCATCACACAGATTATTGATGGTTTCAGCTCGTCCAAGTCTAGGGATGATAATGGAGTATGTATCTGTAAAGTATCTGGTATATCCGCCTGTTTCAATACCAATTAGTGGTTTACCAAAGGACAGTGCATCAAACGCCGCCGTAACCGCGCCTTCTTTCAGACACGAATTGATCACAACATCACACGCCGCCATCTTCTCATAGTACTGCTCAATCGGAATCCTACCTGTAAACGTAACATAATCCATGATACCAAGCTTTTTAATGATTTGCTGTAGTCTCACCTTGTCCTTTCCGTCGCCAATGATTTCCAGACTAATTTTTTGATTCGTTTGAACTGCCTTTCCGAATGCTTCAATCAGGATATCAAATCCACGCCAAGGATCAAATCTCCCCACAACAATATACTTCACGCCACGATACTTTTTTTCTGCCGACAGTATCTGACGTGGTTCAACAGCAACATCGGTAAACAGCACTGCCTTATCCCGATACTTCTCATTGATCGCATCATACATAGAGTTTGATTTACAAAAAATCAAATCTGCATTTTTACATCGTTTTTGAAATCCTATATTCAGTGGCAACTCTTTGACCATCGTGCGCCGCGCCCACTCCACCAGTCTGGACTTTAGAGGATAATACTTTGTATATTCACAAGGGATACTATCAACACCGCCAGTTGGTCCCCAAATAAACGTCTGCTTCATACCATAACTACTTGCCGGCCAAAGGGAGTTTCCGTATGTCAAAAGATGATAAATATGGATATCATTCTCCTGCATGGTTTTCTTAACGATGCTATTTGTCAACATCTGCCATAGCACATAGTAGGTTCTTACTCCCCGAAGTCCCTTCTTCCAAAATCTCAACGCCTTTGGAATGTCATAATAGATATAATGGATGTCATATTGAATGGGAGATTCCACAATCCACTTTTCGATATTTTCCTGGTTACTTTTTCTCGTAAGCACCCAAACTTCGAAGTATTTGCTCATTTCCAATGTCCAGTGCCAGCCAACACCTATTTCTGTACCCATATTTGGTTCACAAGCATATGCTGATACAAGTATCTTCTCTTTCATCCAATTTCCCTTTCTTAGTTATGTGCCGCATGTGTTCACGAAAATTCCTTGCACTCTTTTCATCTAATGTCATTTTTGAACATAGGAAATACATAACCCATTCACTTAAGTTTCTCCGTATATCTACCAATCACGATTGCAACAGCTTCACTTGCCATTTCTCTGGGAGCCTGCTCTGCATTAATAACCATAAAACGCACAGTATTCGCATTTGCTAGTTTTCTGTATTCTGAAATCTGGCGAGTAATTTCTTCCAACGCCAGTTCCTGCTTTCTGTTGTAAATGACATCTGGTGAAGCGTCTAGGCAAAACACAATCTTAGGCTGCGGTGTAAGCTTTACGAAGAATTTTCTGACATTTTCAGGCAAATTCAGCCTTGTTCTCCTGGGATCGACAATGAAATCATAGCTATATCGATCAAAAATTGTATATCTGTCATAATGGACATCATTTCTAACGCACTTCTGCCATCCGATTATATAATCTAATGTGTAATAAGTAATGCGAATCAAGCTGCTCAGCGGATTTGCAGGCTTTGAACGATGCGGATTTGTGAAATCTGTATCCTGCTTCATAACACCGACTTTTTCTCCAGCCTGCCCGAGATTTGGCAATAGCTCCGGGCGGAAATGATAAACGTGGAATCTGCTGTCATTTTCATCATTCACATAGTAGAAGTTCAGTTCATCCAGAAGGGCATCCAAGAACGTTGTTTTTCCCGTTCCGTCAGGTGCAATCACAGCAAATGTTTTAGCGTACTTTTTATAATCGAAAACAATTCGGTTGATTTTCTGCCATAGGAATTCAATGGAATATCGGATTGTATGCAGAGGCCTTGTCTTAAAGGTGTATCTCTTTAATGCCTTTGTGAATTCCGGCTCTAACGCAACAACCGCATCAAAGTCTTTCTGCGCAATCAAATCGCAGATTTTGTTTCCCAATTTCTCTCCTGCAATTCTGACAATAATAGATCTGAATTCTTTAGGCGACTGCTGCTGTGCTTTGAAAATATCTGCCTGATACGAAGGCTTGAGCTTTGCATGATGGTAACCGAAAATCTTGTATACTACAAGCATGATCCCATTCATCAAATCATTCAGCACATTCATACCGTTATACTGAACAACGTGCTCGTACAGCTCTTCAAATGTAAACACCTCAAACCCCTTTGATACATAGCCTTCAATCAGATCAATATGAATGGATAACTGCTCGCTGATGTTCATACCTAAATAACAATGGGCATGTCCATATACAACAGGGTAAAAATACTCAATGCCGTGCTTCACAAAGACTGTTTTGAGTATTGCTTCGGCATCTGCCAGTAATCCGATATCAATCATGATATCTACATCTTTTGACGGATTATTATCTGGTAGCCCTTCGTAACCTCTGAGTATAAAATACTTGATTCCCTTGTCATTGATTTCCTTCAGAAATTCTACTAATATCTTTCCGTGTCGTTCATCCCAAACGATTTGCATATGCACTCATCCTCTTATCGTAGTTTATTTCTCAATTTGATTTCCAAGCTTCTGATTTTTTCCTTGCCGAGAATCTTTATCCCCAGTGTTCTCAGTCCTCTAAGCGTGGGTCTAATCACTTCAATCCATACCTTATTGCTCCCCCTCTTACGCTCCCGTTCCGATAACCAGCTGTTGGAGCACATATGTACGGCAACTGTTTCATCCGTAACCCGAAAATCTGTTTCGCTTAGCTTCTTAGGATAAAAATATTCCCGATTAAAGACCTCAAAACCAGGAATAGATTGCCTTTCGCCTCCTAATACAAGCCCTTTTGATTTCATATTATCTGTGATGATTGAAACGTTCGCAATATTATCAAAGCTTCCGTCCTTTTGCACGAAATCGTGCGTTTCATAGTATTTCAGCAACTCCTCAATGCAAGGGTCATGCGGTTGGCAAGCAATCAATGCCGTTCCAATAAATGCCTTTCGTTCAAAGCCCACGATTCCATCATATCGTTCTAACAGATCTGTAAAGTTTTTTACCACCTTTACATCCGTATCTAAGTACAGTCCACCATACTCATAGAGCACCTTTGCCCTTGCATAGTCACTTACAAAGGCATATTTTTTCTTCTCATATGCCTGAACGGCAAACGCACAATCACTGAAATTAAAATTATCTTCTGTCCATAGTTTGAACTCATAACCTGGAAACATGTATTTCCAAGTGGATACACAATTTCTCTCTTTTTCAGGCATTTCCCCTCTGCCAAACCAGCAATAATGGATTACTTTTTCTATTGACACTCTTTTCCCACCTCATAACTTCAAATATTCCAAGATACAAAATTCTAAATTATCCTTGCAGGACTTCCTGCTAATAACACATTCCCTTCATCATAATTTCAATTACAGAGCCCCCTAAATTCAACAACGCTTCCATCTTTTATCTGCGTTCCCTTCAAAACAGTTGAATGTACACAGAACCAAACATGATTTCCGATTTGTATGGCTTCATCATAATGTATTCTTTCTCCGTTCTCAAAAAGCACATACCCATCGCCGTCAGCGAACGTACAGTTCCATGCAACTAAACAATCATCACCAAATAATATCTTTTTACGACACATGATTCTCAGAGAATAGTTACCCTTAAATCTGTTATCAAATATTGCACCCCAGAAATTACACGGATAACAGAGCCTGTTAAGATTCTCCCCTTCAAATGAAATGCTCCTCCCCCATGACACCCATATATTTTTGTATCATTTAAAATAAATATTGGCAAATGTATATATCCTGCTTCAATGGCAGTGTTCTAAAGTTAAACCAAATTATTTTAGATAGCGAAAAGATATATTTTAGTTTGTCTTTCATGTTCATTTCATTCTTTTCCATACGAAATTAGTAAAGAACTTGGCTATCCATGTTAAATGGATACCTCTTCTCCTCAATAATACAAGCATTTTCGTCTATCAGCATTTCTCTGTTCTCACTTAATCGTTTGATCTTCTCTTCTATTTCATCCTCACTACGGAATAAAAACTCCTTATTTATCAAATCCTGGGCTCCAACTTTATCGCCTACCAGAATTGGTACTCCATAACTGAGCGCTTCCAGCACTGTAAAGCCAAAGGTCTCATACCACTGGCTAGGCACTACCAACAGATCAGTTGCATCAAAAATTTCTTCGAGCTGACTATACGGGTATCCATTCTGCTTGTGCGTGATATATGGTCTACTTACCGAGGTTTCAGAATAAAGGTGCAATTCAAAGTTTTGCGATCCTTCATCCCAAATCTGATCAAGTACTCCAATCAGGAACTGAAATCCTTTGAATGGCTTTGCCGGGCCAAGATATGTAATCCTCAGCCTCTCATGATGAAAATCTTTCCGATGTCGATGATCTCGAATATCCCGATGTGTAATCGGTAAAACTACACTGTTCTTGGGATGGATGTACCTTTCGTAAACTTTCTTGGAAACACTGCTATTAAAGTGAATGATATCTACCATTTCCAGCATGGACACATAATATTGTCGAAGCCTTATGTAATCCGATGCAACATTTCCCGTCTCTACCGCTTCGTTCTTTGTATCCGCAGCATCGTCAAAAAACTCCTGTCTATGCCGCTTCCGCATTGCTTTCACGATAGCAGTATTTTTCACTTTACGATAGATTGGGGATTGCAGTACCATGATCTTCTTGAGACTTAATGCCGTTTGATTGCACTGAACACAGTCTGAACAATGATGGTCATTATCGCATACTACGCCATCATGATAAAGTGTCACCTTGGGGCAAATACCAAAATAATCGTGACTGGTAAAGACAGTACGAATACCCAGCTTGTGTGCGGCCATCAAAAACTCCTTATGCAGTCCCATCAGAGAATGAATATGGATTGCATCCAGCTTCTGTGCTTTCAGAAATTCTTCATAGATGCCCTCATCTACAGCTTTTGTATAGACATCTATGTCTGCAATTCCCTCATCCAAAGGAACAGGAAGTGGATTGATGATTTCAAAACTACCAATTCCGTTCCACTTTTTTCTATTCTTGATTTTCGTTTTCTCCGCAAGGATACGTATTTCACCTGGCCAGAGCAAGGACACTTCATTTCCCTGTTCCACTTGCTCCAGCATCAAGTCCGTACAGTATTTTGTCAATCCACCAGTTCTATACGGTGGAAACCCAAGTGAATAATGTAGTATCCTCATAAAACTCCTTTCTCAGTCCATTCCCAATACCATTTTTCTTGTCCACGCAAATTTTCTAACGAAACACTCAGAAATAATGATTGGAACAAACACGCCCAGCACAGTAGACAGAATACAACAGAAAATACCGTTAACGTCCAGAGCTTTTAGGAACACGCTCCTTACAGCTACTTGAACTGCATTGGCAAGGATATAAATATCCATTCCGTATTTACCAATCGTCACAAAAGAATTTCGCGCTGTTTTTGTAATCTGTATTGCAACAAAGCAAGAAGCCACAATACCCAAATACCCAGTAGCAATTTTGAGGTAATGCTCTCCGGATACAACCACCGAGCAATTAATAATCATTAGAAGCGCGAGGGCAACCATTCCGACACCTTTATTGAGATTTCCTGCAATCCAATTATGCTTTTTGCACAATATTCCTGCATAGAAAAACGGCAACTCAAAGAGTATATTCTTCACAATCCCTGATGGAGATTTAACCGACAGAATTTGAAGAATCCCCAAAATAGTCATCATCAGTATTTCGTTGTTCTTTTGATTTGCAAACACACACACAATCAAAGCTATGACAAACAGGACGTATAGCGTCCACAATTGATAATTGGGATTATTTCCTTTTATCATCTCAAAAAGGATACCATTCAGCTGAACCGACGTTGAGGAAAACTTTGCAAGTACAAACTTCAACGGTATGTAACAAACGCCAATGAAAAAATATGGAATCATCAATCTCGAAAACCGCAACTGAATATACTCGTATTTATCCGATATGGTATCGCATTTCATCGCTTTACTTCCACAATATCCGCTAATAAAGAAGAATAGTGGCATATGAAAGCTATAGATAAAGTAAAACAATCGAGAGAACAGTGGATTATCCATAGACGTATCAGAAATAGCATGCCCTAATACAACCAGTACCATGCCGATTCCTCTGGCAGCATCCAGCCATAATATTCTTTTTCCAACGGCGCTATGGCAATCCCCCTCCCCCTCCCGATTTTTCATCAGATTACGCAAATTCATCTTCTATCTTCTTCTCCAAGAAAAATATTCTCATATATTCCACAGATTCTCTCCCATGTGTACTTTTCAGAAACACGCTTCTTGGCTTTTTTTCCCATCTCCGTAATCTCTCTAGTACTCATCTTATCAGCGTAATCAATTAATTTTTCAAGACCACCCGGTTTACGACTCCAGTACAAAGCGCAATCTTCTGCAACCTCTTTGTTAAAACCAACATCCACCAATAAGTTTAAATCCGTACTGCCAAGTGCTTCAATAAGTGAAGGATTTGTACCTCCAACAGTGTGTCCATGGAAATATGCATAGGCATTCTCTCGAATCTTTTTTAAGAGTTCTTGATCATAAACCGTTCCCACAAATTTGATTCTCTTATCACTCTTGAAATGGAGTTTTCCTTCCAATTCATTCAAGAATTTATCATTTACATTCGTAATAATTGCAAAATCTTTTTCACTATTGCTCTTCATGAATTCACGGATCATGACCTCAAAAGAATTTTCTGGTACGAAACGTCCAACAACAAGGTAATACCCTTTCTTTGTGAGACCTTTTTCCTTATACCAGTTTACAAGCCTTTTATCGTCATTTGCCAGTTTGCTAAATTCCAGATCCGCACCATAGGCAATAAATGTAGTTTTTGGATTTCTGCCTTTGATTCCTTTTCTATCATAACATTCATGGATATACCTCTCGATATTCACGGAGTCGCAAATGACAAGATCACAATACTTGACCATCATCTGCTCTGAAATCTTCCAATACTTGCGGATTGGAGCAGACCATTTTGCTCTCATCCACTCGTGTCCATCTGGATTCAGATATACAGTGCCGCCCAATTTATGAATTTTTTTATAAAAATGACCAACAAAAGGTCCAATCCGACAAGCCATGATATATACAATTGGATGCTTAATCTGATGTTCTTTTATGTACTTGCAACAAGTCTTCAATGCTGCAACATCATAATAAATTGCCTGTGCTGCACCAATCTGAGGAATATCAATTTTGAAACAATGTGCATTATGGAACTCAAACTCGTGATTATTAATTCTCGTCACGCCTTCAACTTTCGTTTCATCCATGCAACCGTCACCATTAGCTTTACATGCCACATGATATTTAATATTTTTATTATCCTGATGGTATTCTGTCAGCTTATACACGAATGTTTCATAGCCGCCATATGCTCCTAAGCTTTTAGCTCCTACCAGAAATACGTGTTGTATTTCGTTTTGCCGTTGCATTCTTCTACCCCTACATCCTCAAAATTTAAAAGTATCCTTCAATCCCAACCATTTCTGATCCTTATCACTTAGTTTTAGCGCCGTTCCATCTTCCAGCGTATAACCTTCTGCGCTTGCACTGCCCTTGTACTTACCCTCCAACTGCGGCCACTTAATTCCAATTTCCGGGTCATTCCAAGCCATTCCCCCCTCATCATTCGGATGCCAAAAATCATTGACCTTGTAGCAAAATTCTGCCTCATCACTCAGCACCAGGAATCCGTGTGCAAAGCCTTCCGGGATAAGAAACTGCTTTTTATTTTCAGCCGACAGAATCACACCATACCACTTGCCGTAGGTTTTCGAATTGCTTCTCAGATCAACCGCAACATCAAACACCATTCCCCGTACTGCCCGAACCAGCTTGCACTGCGGATATTGCTTCTGAAAGTGCAGACCACGCAGTACACCCTTTGTAGACATGGACTGATTGTCCTGTACAAAGTGGATGTCAATACCGGCTTCTTTCATATCTCTTTCGTTATATGTTTCCATGAAATAGCCACGAGTATCGCCGTGAATAGCTGGCTCGATCACGCAAAGGCCTTCGATTCCACTTATATTTTTCTCAACTTTAATCTGTCCCATTTTCTTTACTCCTCGATTTCCTTTAGATAACGGCTCAGTGCATCCTGCCAAGTTGGAAGCGTAACAAATCCCGCTTCCACCAGCTTACTCTTGTCCAAACGACTATTAAACGGACGAGCAGCTTTACTCAGACCGTATTCTGCTGTAGTGACTGGAAGAACTTCCGTTGCATATCCAGACTGACGATAAATTTCTTTGGCGAAATCATACCAGCTGATATAACCACCCTCATTGGTTGCATGATAATATCCATATTTTTCGGTTTCATTCATATCGACCAGTAATCTGGCCAAATCGTATGTGTAAGTGGGTGTGCCGATCTGATCGTTAACCACACGAACAATGCTATGGTTCTTACCGACATTCAGCATGGTCTTAATAAAGTTCTTGCCATTCAGACCAAATACCCATGCGATGCGGACAATGAAATACTTCTCCAATGTCTGACTGACAGCCAACTCGCCTTCCAACTTTGTCTGACCATACACATTTAATGGCTTATAATCCAAACAATCGGGCTTCCAAGCTTCAGTACCCTGACCATCAAACACATAATCTGTGCTGATATAAGTCATTTTACAGTCCAGTTTCTTGCAGACATCTGCAATATTCTTTGTGCCTCCTGCATTGATAGCACGGACTTTTTCCACTTTATCATCTTCTTCTGCCATATCCACAGCAGTCCATGCTGCACAGTGAATAACCACATCCGGATTTATTTCCGTTATAATTTTCTCAACCGCATCTTTGTTCGTAATATCCAAAGCAACATACGGTGCCTTCATTACTAAAGAACAATCTGCTACGCCACTGTAATTTTCCTGAATGTCAGAACCCACACCCTCATGTCCACGTTTCAACAGTTCGTTCATCACATCATGCCCCAGCTGACCGCCGACGCCTGTTACAAAGAATTTCATACTGATTCCTCCCCAGATTTTTAGCGATTACTGTACATCTTTTCGTAGTAATTCTGATACTCGCCAGAAATAATGGTTTCCCACCACTCGCGGTTATCAAGATACCACTGAATTGTTTTCTTAATGCCATCTTCAAACTTGGTTTCCGGCAACCAGCCCAGTTCATTATGAATCTTAGTTGGATCAATTGCATAGCGCATATCATGACCCTTACGATCTCCAACATGAGTAATCAGGCTTTCCGGCTTACCCAATTCTTTACAGATGATCTTCACAATCTCAATATTTTTCTTCTCATTATGACCGCCGACATTATAGACTTCGCCCACACGTCCCTTGTGGATAATCAGGTCAATGGCCTTGCAGTGATCTTCTACATACAGCCAATCACGGACATTCAGACCTTCACCATAAACAGGCAGCGGCTTGTCAGCCAGTGCATTGGCGATCATCAACGGGATCAGCTTCTCCGGAAAATGATATGGACCATAGTTATTACTGCATCTGGAAATGGTCACAGGCAAACCATACGTACGATGATAAGCCAGTACCAGCAAGTCAGCGGCAGCCTTGGAACTGCTATACGGAGAACTGGTGTGAATCGGAGTTTCTTCCGTAAAGAATAAATCAGGGCGATCCAGCGGAAGATCACCATAAACCTCATCCGTAGAAACCTGATGGTAACGCTGGATGCCATACTTACGACAAGCATCCATCAGCACAGAAGTACCGATAATATTAGTCTGAAGGAAAATGCCCGGATCTTCAATAGAACGGTCAACATGAGATTCTGCTGCAAAGTTGACTACAATATCCGGATGCACTTCCTCGAACAATTTATTCACAGTTTCGCGGTCACAGATGTCTGCTTTTACAAAGCGAAAATTTGGATTATCCATAACAGGTGCAAGTGTGGAAAGATTACCTGCATAGGTCAGCTTGTCCAGACAGATAATCCGATAATCCGGATACTTTTTCAGCATATGAAAAACAAAGTTACTACCAATAAATCCAGCGCCGCCGGTAACAATAATATTCATGATTAATCTCCTCTTTATGTATGTTCTATTTTTTTTACTTAGTACAAATGCTCCTGATACTTTCCATCCATAACATCTTTCAGATACTGACCATACTGATTCTTCTTCAAGACCTCATAAACTTCCATCAGTTCATCTTTGCTGATCCAGCCATTCAGATATGCAATTTCTTCAAGACAGGCAATTTTACGATGCTGATGCTGCTCTACAGTCTTGACAAAATTGGTCGCATCTACCAGGCTCTCATGTGTACCAGTGTCAAGCCAGGTGAAGCCCTGTCCCAACAGTTCTACATTTAGAGAACCATTTTCCAGATAAATACGATTTAAGTCGGTAATTTCCAATTCATCACGAGCAGATGGCTTCAGATTCTTTGCAAACTCGACCACACGATTATCATAAAAATACAAACCCGTTACACAGTAGTTGCTCTTTGGGTGCTCCGGCTTTTCTTCTATAGAAATTGCTTTTCCATCCTTGTCAAACTCCACAATCCCAAAACGCTCTGGGTCATCTACATAGTAGCCGAATACTGTCGCTCCCTTGCCGTTCTCAGCATTCTGAACTGCTGTCTGCAAACGCTTTTTCAAACCGTGGCCCGCAAAGATGTTGTCGCCCAGTACCATAGCCACTGAGTCATTGCCAATAAAATCAGCACCAATAATAAAAGCCTGTGCCAGTCCATCCGGGGAAGGCTGAACAGCATATGTCAAGTTCACACCGAACTGATAACCATCGCCGAGAAGATTCTCAAAGCGGGGAGTATCCTGTGGTGTAGAAATAATCAAAATATCACGAATGCCCGCGTTCATAAGAACAGACAGCGGATAATAAATCATTGGTTTATCAAAAACAGGCAACAGCTGTTTACTCGTAACCTTCGTTAATGGATACAGGCGAGTACCTGATCCTCCTGCCAAAATAATACCCTTCATAACCAGTTCCTTTCCTTAAACCCTTTTATGTCCAAACATTGCTATATCTAAATTACTTTTCATAAAGCGTTCCATACTCTCTTTACTCAGCCCCTCTATGCATTAACACAACCAGAACCGTCTGAAGCAGGATTTTAATATCCAGCCAGATGGACCAGTTGTCAATATATTCCAGATCCAACTTCACTACATCCTCAAAATTCTGGATCTCACTCCGTCCGCTGACCTGCCACATTCCCGTGATTCCTGGCTTTAAGCTTAAACGTCTCTTGTGATGTTCTTCATACTGCATAAATTCATCCAGCGTCGGCGGTCTTGTTCCCACCAGACTCATATCCCCCTTCAATACGTTAAAGAACTGTGGAAATTCGTCGATACTGGTTTTTCTTATAAATTTTCCTACTTTTGTAATTCTGGGGTCGTCCTTCATTTTAAACATAAGGCCGTCCATCTGATTCTGTGCCATAAGCTCTTTTTTACGTTCTTCCGCATCCATATACATGGAACGGAATTTGTAAATGGAAAAACGTCTTCCATTCCTTCCGATCCTGGTCTGTTTAAAAATAACGGGACCGGGAGATTCCAGATATATGGCAGGTACAACGAAAATGGATAAAATACAGGTGAAAATGATTCCCACCAGACCGCCTGCTATATCCATCAGGCGCTTTAAAAACAATTCTGCGGGTTCAAAAATTCTTGGACTGTATGTAAGCACACGGTAAGACCCGAAATTTTCGATCGCTTTCTCTTTTTCTGCCATTCCAAACGTATTAACCGTAACGTGGACAACAATTCCCAATGCCTCCAACCGGCGGATTAAGTCATTCAGTTTTTCACGTCGCATGGTGGGAAGGCTTAAAAGAGCCTCGTCTACCACCTGTTTTTTCAGATATTCCGTCAATCCGTCTGAATCAGACCAGAGATAGCTTCCGTTTTCATTTCTCCCTACCTGGTTCAACTCTATCTTTCCGTGAATGTGCATAACCGCAATGGCAGACACATCATAGTCGTATAGTCTTGCGTTAACTACCTGATTCATTACCTTCAATACATTTGTATCTGATGCGCAGATCAACAGACGCTTTCTGTTTTCCTGTTTTCCATAATACCGAAACAGCGCCGTCTTAATCGTGATCCGTCCCAGATACATGGTCAATATATTGAAAAGAAAAAATAATATGTAAAACTTGCGGGACGAATTGTCTCCAAGTTTAAATGCAAAAAGAATAAGTGTCAGCACCATAACCATATAAAAGTTATCCGTGATGACTACTCTCAGTTCATTCCATCGGTTTCGCTTCATTATAGGCTGGTCCGGCTGATAGAATAAAATAACCACAATGTAAATAAAAAGCATCAAAATACAGCCGTACCAGTTTCCCAGCTGGAAGTCCCCTGCATCCAGAGAAGCAAATCTGCCCAGCAGGGCAAGTATAAATGATACAACCACAGCAATGGCGTCTGCAAACATATAAAATGATTTGTTCCGGATCAGCATAATCAATTACTCCTCACTGTGGTTCTTTTTTAAAATTCCTGTCCCCATAGCTGTCACAAAACCAAAACAGGACGCCAGAAAGAGCAGTTCATATGCCAGTATGTCCCAGTGGATCCTGTCCTGAGCATACTGGACGTCCTGTAATGTAATACAGTTTCTGATCTGAAATACAGACCATACCATCAGTACAACCATCAAACATTCCATCATTTTTCTCATACTTGCAGATTTCATTAATATGTCCCCCTTTTCCTTTGTGTGTTTTCAAAACAGCGTTTTGTGACTGCGCCGGCCTCACGATCATGGAAACCGGCGCATATTATCCTTACACGCTCTGTCAGCGCTTATAGATAACCGAAAATGTTCCCGAGTTCGGGATAGTCACATGGATCATCTTGTTTGCCACATCTACAGATGTAGGCGTGATCAGCTCCCACTTGGAAGTCATGTTGTTGTAGAAGAGCACCTGTACGGTTCCCAGGCCCTCTACCAGATTTGGGACATACACAGGCATATTAGTAGCTCCTGTTTTTTCCACTCTGGTTCCGGCCTGATAGGTCATAACTGCGGTGGTTCCTACCAGGGCATTGTAGCCGCTTAAGTCCAGACCGGTTCCGGCCTCTGCCAGACTGGTTCCGGTATTAATGGCATTAATGGTGGATACAACGGTTTCCGGAAGTCCGCTTACCGCGCTTTCGCTTCCCTGTACAAACTCGATGCCTGTATCTCCTACTACGGCCTGGCCACCGCTCTGGCTGGCTGTTCCGCTTTCAGTGGGAACCGTAATCTGGGCTGCGGTCTGTCCTCCCGGCGTGGCGGCTGAGGAATTTCCTGTGCCTGATGCTGAGGAAGATCCGCCTGTTACCTGATCCACGCGCTCTCCGATGTCATAATCGCCGTCGCTGTCCTCATTGGGGATCACAACTCCGGTTCCCGGACTGTTTGCCGCAAATACGGCTGCATACTGTGAAACCGCAAGAGCTGCTGCCATTGCAATAACTACTGCCTTTTTCTTCATGATCGTTCACCTTTCCTTTCCTGATAAATTTGTTCTATTCTTCAACCCTGTAAAACAGGTCTAGAACCATTTGTGTTACTCCTTCCGGATCCGGATGGTATTCGTCATAGATCCTTGTCTCTGCTCCTTCTCCCGGAAGTGTGCGGATATCATCTCCCCCCAGCTGCTGGCTGCTTCCAATAAATGCCATCACCATATCCAGATACTGATCCTTGGAAAGATTTGTTACCATATAGGGAGCTGCCGTTTCCAGAAGCTTTAATGCAACTCCCTCTTCCCGGGAGGCCTTTTTCTTCACGGCCTCCGCATAACCGGCGATATATCCCTTCTGGCGCTCCAGACGGGCTACGGCGCTCTGGCTTTTTCCTGTATCCCTGTAGCGCAGGAAAGCTTCGGCCTGATCGCCCATCAGGGTTACGGAGGCTCCGGGTTTAAAGGCCGGATCTCTTTTTTCCAGCTCCGGATCGTCAATGGTTACGGTTACGCCGTCTACCGCGTCATTAAGAGGTTTCAGCGCTCCCATGCTTACAGCCATGTATCCGTCGATCTGAAGGCCGTCCAGAAGCTCTGTCACCGCTTGGCACATAAACTGGCAGCTTTTTTCTCTTCCGTCCCCATAGGCATAGGCCAGTGTGAGATGCTGCGTATCATAGCCCAGGATATTTCCGCTCAGATCTGTAAGGGGAATGGGGGTCATGGTGTCTCTCGGTATGGCCAGAACCTGCACCCGGTTTCTGGCCGTGTCCTGGGCGACCAGAAAGATGCCGTCGGACTGTCCCCCCGCTCCCGCTGTTTTCGTCTCTGTCAGAGGTTCCCTCCGGTCGATCCCCATGCACAGAATGGCTTTTACATAGGTATTCCGGCGATAGGTTTTTCCTTTGTATTCGATGGTGTTTTTCACCTGCCCGTATCCGGCTTTCCCCTCTTCCTGTGATGTACCGGCCTGCTCTCTCCAGAGCTGTGCCTCGGCAGCAGCCAGCTTTTTTTCCTGATACAGATTCCAGGAAACAGCTGCAAACAGGATTGCCAGAATAACCGCTGCTGTAACCAGCCATTCTCTCTTTTTCTTATCTGCTTTCTTCAATGTTTTCTCTTTCTTTTGGGGAATCGTATCCGTAACGCTCGTACTTACCGTATTTTCCGTAATATTTCTTATAATATTTGCCGTAATACTTCTTATAATAGCCTGAGCCGTACTCTCCTCCCACCCGGTTTAAGACTGCCCCCAGGATCCGGCATCCGCTCTTTTCCAGCTGGGATTTTACCTTCTGGGCCATACGGTAGCTGATGCCCCCGCTTTCCACTACGATCACAGCTCCGTCACACTGATTTGCGATGATCGCGCCGTCAATAAGGTTTAACATGGGAGGGGTATCGATTATGATGTAATCATACAATTCCCTTGCATTTTCCAGCAGGACTTTGAACAGTTCATCCTCTAACAGCTCTGCCGGATTGGGAGAATAGGGGCCTGCCAGGATCATGTCCACATTTTCCATATTTGTATGGTAAATAACTTCTCCAAGCTTTTTCTGGCCGCTGAGATACTGGGACAGGCCGTTGGGACGGCCGCTGATCTCATGACGCTTCACCAGTACGGATTTGCGGATATCCGCGTCTACCAGAAGAACCCTTTTCCCGATACTTCCCAGAGAAGAAGCTACGGCTACTGTAGTAGCGCTTTTTCCTTCTCCCGATACGGTACTTGTAAAGAGAATGGTTTTTAAACTGCTGCCACAGAACTGGATATTGGTACGCAGTGTCTTAATGGCTTCTTCATAGTAATAATCATTTCGTTCCGTATTTTTTAATTCCAGTCTCATCTCCATTTTTTACACCGCTCCCTTCGTTTTCTTCTTTTTTCTTCCCTTTTCGTTTTCTGATTTGCCGGTTTCATCCACATCCGGAATAGAAGCCAGTACAGTAAGTCCCAGATATTTCTCCACGTCTTCTTCTGTCTTTATAGTGTCGTCCATGATCACTCCCAGACAGATAATTCCGCTGATCAGTACGGCTGCTGCCAGACCGCCCATAGCTGCATTCTTTTTCACGTTTGGCGAGCTTGGATATGCTGCCGGTACGCCTTCCTCGATGATCTTGGGCGGAACCATTTCCATAATATCGCCTATGTAATCGGAAGAAGTCTTTGCCACCTCTTCTGCCAGCGCCTGGGCGCGGATCGGATCTGTATCCGATATGGTAATAGTGAGCACACGGGTATCTGTCGGATTTCCAATGCTGATCTTGCTCTTCAGCTGATCCACGTTCATATCCAGCTTCTGTTTTTCAATCACCTGCTCTAATACCGGACGGCTGGTTACCAGTACGCTGTAGTCCTTGGTAAGCTGGCTGCCGATCTGCAGGTCTGCCAGTGAGGTAAGAGTTGTTTCCTTTGAAAGTACATAGACCATTGCGGTGGATTTATAAATGGGCGTCAGCAGGATCTTGCTGTACAGCCCCGCTCCGAAAGCTCCTACGATCAGCCCCAGGATGATCAGCCACAGCTTCTTTTTTAAAGCATAGGCCAGTTCCAGCAGATCGATCTGTATCTCGTCATTGTCATCAAACTTCTTTTCCATGGTATAACATTTCCTTTTCTTTTCATAATAGTTTTGCTACAGTACCTTGTTTTCCAGAATATATCTCTGATTTTTCCCAAATATGGTGGCCGCATCCGGACAGCTGCGCTTTTTTGACAGTTTTTTAAATGCCTCTTCCAGCCTGGGCGGCCTTGTATCCGGCCGGTGCATATCGCTGGCGGCAAAGTGGATCCTCCCCTTCTGGATTTCTTTCAGGCACCAGGCTGCCGTCCGGTCAAACAGACCGCCTGTCAGGCTTTCTGCATTGACCTGCAGACAGGCTCCGCTCTGGACCAGCTCCTCGGTCCTGCCTGTTTCACGAAGGCAAAGATACCGCTCTGCGTGAGCCAATACGGGAATAAATCCGGACTGGATCAGTTCCCGGACTGCCCGTCTTATGGTCTGAAATCCATCTCCCGGTTTGAATTCCACCAGAGCATACCTGCTTTCTGCCAGTGTAAGTGCTCTGCCCTGTTCCAGATACAGCGGCAGTTCTTCAAAATACCGCAGTTCCTGTCCCAGGCTTATTTCAAGTTCCAGCCCTTTTCTGTGAGCCAGCTCCCGGACGCCTGCTTTTAGTTGTCTTAACTGCTCCATATCCGTCTTTCTGGAAAAATGGGGGGTTGCGATAATATGGCGGACTCCCTGCGCCCAGGCTGCCTCCAGCAGACGGCCGGTTTCCTCCCAGTTTCTGGCTCCGTCGTCAATTCCCGGCAGAATATGAGCGTGGATATCGATCATTTCCAGTTGATCCGTCATTTTCTCTTTCCGCCTTTTTTCCTCTGACTGAGAATCGTCTCATGAACCTGATCGGAAAGTCCGTTCATAGGCGTTTCACAGTACTGGCAGTAAAGGTTGTTTAAATAGGGCACTACCTCCTGCCCCCACTCGTAACCGGACATATAGTTTCCCAGAAACAAGGGGACATAGTCGAGATTCCCCTCCACAAATTCGTATACATCACAGATAAAGCTGCTGGCGTCCACCGCAAAACTTCCTCTCTTTTTGATCAGCATGCCGCCAATCCCGTTATTCTCCAGTATTTTTTTCAGCCGGTAATAAATCACCCGAAGATTATTTTTGGCGGTCTGTTCCGGTGACTGTTCATACAGCAGCCAGGCCATCTGTGATAAGGATACGCTGCTCCCTCTCTTATCCACCAGAACCGCCAGCATTTCCTTTGCCTTTTCACTGGAAAAATGGACTTGTTTCCCGTCTACAAATACATCGAACCCGCCAAAGGTTTTTATAAATATGTTTTGCCCTTCCCTCTGACTCATTAAATATCTCTCCCGCTTTTAATCGTATTCTTAATAAAAACTTAATTTTTATTAACTATCCTTTAATAAGATACACCATGAACCTTATCAGTACCGTTACAGTTTTGCATTGTTATGCATGTTTCCTGTATTTTCGTAACATTTTCAAAGTGTTTTTATTTTAGTACCGTTTTTTTTACATAATTTCCAAAAAAAGGACTGCAGGTATTCTGCCCTGCAGTCCTTTTTCCCCCATTACTTTATTATTCGTTCTATGCTTCCCTTATTTTCCGGGTTTTAATTTCCTCAAACTTCTGGAGCAGATATGACAATGTAACCTCTGCCCAGCTGTACTCCGGCATATATTCGCCCATAAAGTAACGGTCTTCATTCTCCTCCAGCATCTCCCAGCAGTCGCACCGGATCCGCCGGCGGTTCAGCGCATAAAATCCGCGGCCTTTCCTCACGATATCTCCCAGCCCATAGCTGACGAGCGTTTTCTTGAGCCTGGACCACGCCACATGAACTGCCTGTCTGGCCGTTTCATCATCTTCCCCGTCCGAAAGAATCTGGGCCATCTCATGCAGGCTGATTTCCCTGCCACCCTGGTCTACCAGAACTGCCAGCAGTTCTTTTGCTTTGGCATTTGAAAAATCAATCTCTTTCCCCCTATAATACAGGTCAAATCCCCCAAATGTTTTAATGTAAACCTTTTCTGCGTCCACTAAACTTATTTTACGGTACATTTATATACCCCCCCCCCGGTATTTCCGGAAGCAAGAACATATTTTTATACTAACACAGAAAGAGGTGTTTTTCCAGTAAAACGATAGTTAAATTACTAATTTTTGAACTGTCACAAATTTTGCGACAGTTGCAGGGGTACTTTACAATTCTTCATTCAAAGCGTTATTTATATGCTTACCAATCGTTTTTATATCTCTACCAAATAATTCAGCCATTTGATTTCTATTTAACCAAACTGTTTCTTGTTCTACTGCAACAGGAAGCGTTATCATTTTATCACATTTTCCCACCATAGTCTTGTGTTTTATAATGAGTTTTTATTGAGAATACAAAAAGGATGCCAGTCAATATGCTTCCCTGATCTGACATCCTTTAATGCTTTATTTATATTCTTCAGGCCTCTTTTCCCTTCAGATATTCATCAATACCCTTCGCGCCTGCCTTACCTGCCTCCATAGCCAGGATCACGGTAGCTGCGCCTGTTACGGCATCGCCGCCGGCGTATACGCCTTCCTTGGTGGTCTTTCCATTGCTTTCATCTGCAATGATGCATTTCCACTTATTGGTCTGCAGTCCTTCGGTTGTAGAAGAAATCAGCGGGTTTGGTGAAGTTCCCAAAGACATGATCACCGTATCTACCTCGATGGTGTAGTCGGAGCCTTCTACCTCTACCGGTCTGCGGCGTCCAGATGCATCCGGCTCGCCAAGCTCCATCTTACGGACTACCATGCCGGTTACCCAGTCATTTTCGTCGGTCAGGATCTCTACCGGATTGGTAAGAAGGTCAAACTGTACGCCCTCTTCCTTTGCGTGGTGAACCTCCTCCACACGGGCCGGAAGCTCTGCCTCGCTTCTTCTGTATACAACATGTACCTCTGCGCCCAGACGAAGTGCGGTTCTGGCAGCGTCCATGGCTACGTTTCCGCCGCCTACTACGGCTACCTTTTTGCCCAGGAAGATCGGTGTGTCATAATCGTCTCTGAATGCCTTCATCAGGTTGCTTCTGGTCAGGTATTCATTTGCGGAGAATACGCCGTTGGCATTTTCACCGGGGATTCCCATGAACTTGGGAAGTCCTGCGCCGGAGCCGATAAATACGGCCTTAAAGCCCTCTTCGTCCATCAGCTCGTCAATGGTTACGGACTTTCCGATGATCACGTCTGTCTCGATCTTAACGCCCAGCTTCTTTACATTTTCAATCTCAGGACGAACGACTCTGGTCTTTGGCAGACGGAATTCCGGGATACCGTAGGTTAATACGCCGCCCGGCTCATGAAGTGCCTCAAAAATCGTTACCTCATAACCCATCTTTGCCAGATCGCCCGCACATGTCAGACCGGAAGGGCCGGAACCGATGACAGCTACCTTGATACCGTTGGTCTTTTCAGGCTTTGCGGGAACGACGCCGTTTTCTCTGGACCAGTCCGCTACAAAACGCTCCAGCTTTCCGATGGAAACCGGCTCGCCCTTGATGCCGCGGATACATTTTCCCTCGCACTGGCTCTCCTGAGGACATACACGGCCGCAGACAGCGGGAAGGGCGCTGGACTCAGCAATGGTAGCGGCTGCATCCGCAAATTTGCCCTCTTTTACCTCTGAAATAAATTTTGGGATATTGATGGATACGGGACAGCCCTTTACGCACTGTGCGTTCTTGCAGTTTAAGCAGCGGGACGCCTCCTCCTGTGCTTCTTCCTGTGTATAGCCAAGGCAGACCTCTTCAAAGTTAGCTGCTCTTACTTTTGGCTCCTGTTCTCTGATGGGTACTCTCTTTAAAACGTCCATTATTCGTCACCTCCGCAGTTTCCGCAGCCGCCGTGATGGGTGGCTCCTTCCTGAGCCTTAAGGATGGCTCTGCCTTCCTCTGTCTTGTACATCTGCTGGCGCTTCATGGCCTGGTCGAAATCTACCAGATGACCATCAAACTCCGGTCCGTCTACACAGGCAAATTTCACCTCTCCGCCAACGGTTACACGGCAGGCGCCGCACATGCCGGTTCCGTCTACCATGATTGGATTTAAACTTACAATGGTCGGAATTCCCAGTTCCTTTGTAAGCTTGCATACAAATTTCATCATGATCATGGGGCCGATGGCTACGCAGACGTCATACTTCTTGCCCTGATTCTCCACCAGATCCTTGATCACGTCTGTTACCATGCCCTTGCGCTCATAGGAGCCGTCGTCTGTGGTCACATAGAGATTTCCGGCTACTGCCTTTAATTCATCCTCCAGGATCAGCAGATCCTTTGTCTTGGAGCCCTCGATCACATCCGCCTCAATGCCGTGCTCATGCATCCATTTTACCTGAGGGTATACGGGAGCAGAGCCTACGCCTCCTGCCACAAAGAGATACTTTCTCTTCTTTACTTCTTCGATGTCTTCCTTTACAAACTCAGATGGCTGTCCTAAGGGGCCTACGAAATCCTGGAAATAATCTCCGGCTTTTAATTCCGCCATGCGCTGGGTAGATGCGCCTACGGTCTGGAATACGATGGTCACCAGTCCCTTTTCTCTGTCAAAGTCGCAGATGGTCAGAGGAATACGCTCTCCCACCTCGTCAATCTTTACGATAACAAATTCTCCCGGCTGGCAGGCTCTGGCTACTCTGGGCGCCTCTACGTCCATGAGATAGATCTTGTCCGCCAGACATTCTGCCTTAACGATCTTGTACATGATTTTCCTCCTCTTTTTCACTCATACCCCAAAACCGCAGATGCGCTTCTAATGGCATGTGTATTTATAAGACTCAGCTCCTCGGTTCTATTCGATCCGGATGCTGTAGCTCTTCTCCCAGGTTCCCCAGGCTTCCAGCTTCTGGATGCCCGGCCGGTCTTTTAATTCTCCCTTGTATCCGTCGGGAGCGCACAGGCCGTACCATGGCTCCAGGCATACAAATGGATGGGTTGCCTCGATGGTCCATACGCCCAGGTATGGAAAATCGCCGCAGTCTATGGTCACATAGGGCGTTTCGTCAACCAGAAGGCCCACGCTTGAAATCTGCGCCCCGTCAAACATATAGGTAAGGATCTGGTCAAAGAATCCCTTTGTTACCGGAACCTGACCGTCCTTAAGCTTTAAGCTGCCGGTCTTTTCCTCCACCTGATATCCCTGGTCATTGGGCGCCAGATAGTGAAGCTCCTCCTGATGATTTCCCGCTTCTTTTCCTTCTTTATTAAATACCAGCGTATAATCGTAAATGGTCTTTCCCTCAGGTACCTGAAAGGCCGGATGGCCGCCGATCATAAAAAGAAGCTCCCCGGAATCGGGATTTTTTACTCTCCACATCACTTCAATGGTCCGCCCCGTAAGCCGATGCCCTATCTCCAGCTCAAAATGGAAGGGGTAAACCCCATAGGTATCCGGCGTATCCTTTAACCGGAACCAGCATTCATCCATATCGCAGAGCAGAGGTTCAAATTCCATATCTCTGGCAAATCCGTGGGGCGTAATACCATGCTCTTTCCCCTCATGGGTATATTTTCCATCAAAGCTCTTTCCTACAAACGGGAAAAGTACAGGCGCATGGCGATTCCAGACTGCCGGATCTGCTCCCCAGAGAAGCTCTCTGCCGGCCTTTTTGTCATAAATCCTTGTAAGCTCTGCCCCGTGACGATCCACGGTGATCAGCAGTTCCTCATTTTCAAGTGTAAATACGGTTCCATCATTCTTCATAAGTCATCCCCCTTTTCTGATGTCTGCATCATTGAATCTGTTGTGAAAATGTATTGCTGCATAGACTTCATATTATCATTTTCCAATGAATGTTACAACTGTTTTTAAGGATTTTGTCACATCCCGGTTCTCACATAGCGGCAAAAAGTATAGCAGAGGTCAAAATAAGTCTGTTCTTCCCCCTCCTCTGCCAGTTTCCAGTCCGGAGCCTGATCCAGATCCACAGGGAAACGCAGATCTGCGTCATAAACATAATCAATGGCAGTGAGATGAATGGTATCGCAGTAAGGCAGGAACTGCCGGTAAATGCTTTCTCCGCCCAGGATATAAATATCCTTTGGATCAAACTCCTCTAAGTATGCAAGGGTCTCTTCCATACTGCGGCAGACCACAGCGCCTCTGGCCTTGAAGGACAGATCTGCGGAAAGAACCACATTGGTACGCCCTCCCAGGGGCTGGCCTCCGGGCAGTGTTTCCAGAGTTTTCCTTCCCATCACAACCACCTTCCCGGCGGTTTCCTTTAATAAAAGCTGGCGCTCCGCCGGAATATTTACCAGTGGGCGGCCATTTTTCCCGATCGACCAGTGTTTATCCGCTGATACAATAAGGTTCATCTGCTAAATCCCCCCTTTCCCGTCCGATACCGGCTGCTGCTCATACAGGCGGAATTCGTAGCGGATCCCATTGTCCTCTCCCGTTCCCAGCACTTTTGTCTGCTTCCATCTCGGCTCCCGATCCAGATCCGGAAATACCGTATCCGCAGGAAAGGTATGGAAAATGTGGGTAATATAGGCTTTTTTACAATAAGGAAGAAATGCTCTGTAGACCGTTCCGCCTCCAATGATAAAAACATCCTCACTGTCATACTGCTTTAAAAGCTCCAGCGCTTCCTCCACACTGCCGCACAGAGTTACGCCCTCAGGAGCATAGTCCGTATTTCGGGTGAGCACAATATTAACCCTGTTTTTTAAGGGCTTTTTGCCCGGAAAGCTCTCCAGGGTCTTACGCCCCATGACTACCACCTTTTCCTTCGTGGTTTCCCTGAAAAATTTCATATCCCCCGGAAGATGAGCCAAAAGCCCCCCATCCTTTCCAATGGCCCAGTTTTCATCTGCTGCTGCTATCAAATTCATGCACATATCTCCAATCTGCCGTAATGTATCCATTCTATCACATTTGCCTAAAAAATACATAACAAAAATCTCCCAGAATCATCATCCTGAGAGATTTTATTATGTATTTTTCGATATGCCTGGCTTCTGGAGTCTGGTGTCCAGAGCGACTTTGAAGGCCATTAGAAAATTTCAGCCCCTTAGTTTTTCTTATGGCCGGAAACCGGAGCTCTGGACACCAGACTCCAGACCTCGATGCTATTTCAAAGCACTCCCTTTGCCCTCTTTTCCTCATAATCCTTCAGAGAAGCCAGCGCTTCTCCTGCCATCGGATACAGAGCGATCAGATTGAAAATCGTCATCAGGCCAACGCCTACGTCGCCCAAATCCCATACGATGGTGTAAGCAGCCAGTCCGCCGATAAAGAGCATCACCAGCGCCAGAACCTTATAGGCGGTCTGGGCGGCCCAGCTGTCTCCGAACAGATAGGAAACATTGCTGCGGGCATAGTACAGGATTCCAAGGAAGGTGGAAAAACTGAACAGCCACAGGATCACTGCGATAAAGATCACACCAAACTTGCCAAGATGATATCCCATAGCAGCCTGTAAAAGATCCATTCCTGCCAGAGAGCCGGTAATCTCATCCGGAGCTAAGAGCATTAAGAATGCGGTACAGCTGCAGATTACAATGGTATCAATAAATACGCCCAAAGCCTGAACCAGTCCCACCTTGGCAGGATGATCGGTCTTTGCGGTAGCTGCGGCGCAGGGAGCAGAGCCGGAACCGGCCTCATTGGAAAAGAGGCCGCGCTTTACACCATTCATGATCACTGCGCCGATTCCGCCGGCCACTGCCTGGCGCAGTCCAAAGGCCTCTGAAAAGATGCGCTCAAGCACAGCCGGAATCTGGCCGATATTTAACAGAATCACTCCCACTGTGATCAGCAGATACAGACCGGCCATTACAGGCACAATGGCATCCAGGGCTTTTACCGTGGCATTTTTACGAAGAACGATCACAGCGCCCAGGATCACCAGTACAATGGTGCTGTAAAGAGGCGGAATATTAAATGCATTTTCAAAGGAGGAGGCCACTGAATTGCTGATTACCTGGCTGATGCCGCACCAGCAGATCAGGCCTGATATTGCAAAGAGCACAGAAAGAGGGAACCAGCGGGTCTGCTTCTTATTTTTCTGGAAAAATTTATGCATATAGTAGGCAGGACCTCCCCGGTATCCGCCGTAAAGAGGATCCTCTTCCTTATAAAGCTGAGCCAGCGTAGCCTCAATAAAGGCGGTAGTGGAACCCAGAAGGGCTGTGACCCACATCCAGAATACGGCTCCGGCTCCGCCTGCGGAAATCGCAGCCACAACGCCTACCAGATTTCCCATTCCTACACGGGTGGCAGTGGAAACTACCAGCGTCTGACAGGCAGAAAGCGCGGTTGTTTCTCCATCCTTCCGCTCCAGAGTAACCCTCAGCATATCCTTAAATAAACGCAGGGAAAGGAAACGGGTCCGCAGAGTAAAATAAATACCTGTAGGGATCAGCAAAAGCACCAAAAGAGAAAAGCTTATGCCTGCGCCCCCAGGCAGAGGCAGGGTGATCAGATCTCCCCACAGAAACTGATACACCGTTTGAATTAACGTAACCATAGTTTTAGACACTCCTTCTATATAGAACATAGATTTTTTCTGTGTTCCAGTATATAATAGTTATTATCATTTGTAAAATTGATAGTTTAAATCTTAACTATCTATATTTTCGATTGTTAGCAGGATAAAGTACAGGAGCGAAAGAAATGAACATAGATACGAAAAATATGGAAACCTTTATTCAGGTAGCGGAACTGTGCAGCTTTACAAAAGCTGCCAAAAAGCTGGGCTACTCCCAGTCTACCGTGTCATTCCAGATCCGCCAGCTGGAAGAAATGCTGAATGTGCGGCTTTTGGAGCGGATCAATCATACGGTCGCACTGACAGAGGCCGGCCGGAAGGTGCTCAATTATGCCCATCGTCTGGAACAGCTGACAGTGGACATGGAAAAAGAATTAAGGCCGCAGCCCTCTGTAAGCGGCCATGTGCGCATGGCTCTGGCAGATTCCCTTGCCTGCTGGATCCTGCGGGAGCACTATGAAAATTTCCGTGCTGCCTATCCGGGAATTACTCTGAAAATGGCAACTGCAAGCACGGAGGAGCTGTTCCGGATGCTGAATCAAAATGAAACAGACCTGGTCTATACGCTGGATCATCATGTTTACAACAGCGACTATATCATCGGTGCGGAAGAACGGATCCAGGCCCATTTCGTGGCAGCTCCCGGCTTTCTTCCCTTTTCCTCTCTGACTGTACCGGTCCGAGAACTGATCACCTTTCCATTTCTCCTGACAGAAAAGGGGATGAGCTACCGCCGTCTGATGGACGAGCATCTGGCCCGGTTCTCCCTGGAGGTACGCCCGGTTCTGGAATTTGGCAGTGCAGATCTTTTATGTACCCTTGTGACTCAGGGCGCCGGAGTGTCATTTTTGCCTGATTATGTAACAGAAGCCGCCCTAAAAAGCGGGCGGCTGGTACGGCTTTCTGTGCCGGAATTTAAGCCGGAGCTTTGGAGGCAGCTTCTCTACCACAAAGACAAATGGGTATCTCCGGCCATGCAGACGGTGATCGAATATTTTTCCGGCCTTTCCCCGGCACATACGGATGCTTCCGATCATATGCTGTTGTAAATGGCACTTTCAGGAGATTTTTATGAATCAATCTGAATCCTCCACCCCCGGCGACCGCTTCGCCCAGATCCTGCAGTTTCAGACACCTGCGGCTCTGGCCTGGATCCGCGGAAACACGCCCTATGCTCCCGGCTTAAGCGGTATGGTGCGTTTTTATGATACGCCTTACGGCGGTGTTTTGATCGAAGGGGAATTTTTCCGGCTCCCCAATAAGGGAATTTCCAGCTCCACCGACTTCTACGCCCTGCATATCCATGAAAATGGAGACTGCTCCGCGGGATTCACACGAACAGGCGGCCACTATAATCCCACAGGCACATCACACCCCTGGCATTCCGGCGATCTTCTGCCTGTTATGGGAAACAGCGGGTATGGATGGCTTTCTTTCTATGACAAGCGTTTTACAGTAAAGGAAATCATGGGACGGTCTGTGGTCCTCCACAGCGGACTGGATGACTTTACCAGCCAGCCGTCCGGGAATTCTGGGGTTGTGATTGGGTGCGGGGTGATTAGGGAGAGGTAGGATACAGCTTTTTACCACTCTCCCTTGCTTATCTGCTACACTGACATATATAAATATGAAAAACACCGTATCCATCTTTTTCATCTGCTGTGAGATCTTTCATGGATACGGTGTTCAGTTTTTAATGTCTACTCCTTTTACTCTGCTTTTTCAGCAAGCTCTACTGCTGCCTTTCCATCCATGCGTCCATATACCCGCATATCAATCAACGCGCAGCGTTTTCCATGCTTTCTGCAAATTTCCTTAATATCGTCCAATTTAAAACGAACCTGAGGCCCTACCAGGATCACATCATAATCATCTACAATTTCCTCAAGCGCTGCAAACGGACCTGCATCAATTACATAATCTGCCGGAGCACTTTTCTTCATATTATTTACCAGCAAACTGGTGGACATGCCCGCTGAACAAACTAAATGTATTCTCATAATCATTCTCCTTCTTCACATAAACATTGTTTATTCTGCTTTTATCTTAGCTTTTAATACTGCAATTTCTTCTTTTAAACTATGTATTTCTTTATAAACCTCTACCAAATGTTCTGAAAGATCCTGTGCCGTCATAGCCATACTGAGATGATCCTGAGAATGAACCAGAATAATATTTACTGGAACTATATTGCCTGATGCCTCCTGTGTAATCATCTCTGTTTGAAACTCATGTGCCTCCAGCAAAAGGGAGGATGCTTCCTTCATATCAGCTTCCGCCTGTTCAAATTCACCATTTTGAGCTGCTTTAATCGCTGATATGGAATATCCCTTGGAATCTCCTGCAGCAGCAATAATCTGAAAAGATGGGCCATAATCTGCTTCTGTCATGTTATCATTTCTCCTTTTTTCATTCAGCCTTTATTATCCGAATGGTATCATAACTGCATACACTGCAATTACTGCTATCACCGAAGTCCATATAAGCTTCTCTTTCTGTGTAAACTCTGTTTTGGGACGCCAAATACAAAACAGTGCCACAGGAACCAGCGGCAAAATCAACACACATAAATATGTCAGAATCTTATAAACAGTGAAGGGACGAATCTCATTTGGATCTGTTTTATTTAACTTTTCCCTTAATTCCTTTATATGTTTTTGTGTTTCCGTCATTGGAACTGCCGATTTTGCTTTCTGCTTTATCCTGTTTGACATAACTGACACCTCATTTGAATTCTTTCTTATTTTCATACATAAAGTATCTGTTTGCAATGGTTTTTTGATAAAAGTATGCTGATTTCTTCAAATGACGGTCTCTGTTATGTTCCAGATCTATTTCAACCAGACCATATCGATTTTTAAATGCATTCATGGGGGATACATTATCTGTAAAAGCCCACAACATATATCCCAAAATATTAGATCCGTCTTTTGCTGCCTGTACTGCCCAATATAAGTGCTGTTTAATAAAATCAATTCTGTAGTCGTCCTGAATTATACCGGATTCATCCCTGAACTTCTGCTCATCCTGCACACCCATTCCGCTTTCAGCTACAAACCATTCCGTATTTCCATACTCATTTTTCATTCTCATGCCAAAATCATAGATAATCTTAGGCCAGATTTCCCAACCTCTAAATGGATTCATCTTTTTTCCCGGCATATCAAAGTCTTCATAATAAAAATCCGGATGAAAAGGGGCCCCTTCTTTTACTGCACATGTTCTTTCCTTTACCCTATTTGGATGATACAGATTAATTCCAACCCAATCAAGGGTATTTTCCTTTATAAGTGCCAATTCCTCCGCTGTATGCTCTACTTCAATCCCATGCTTCTTCAACAGTTCAAAAAATCCCTCCTGATACTCCCCCTTTAAAGCCGGATCTAAAAATACCCTGTTGTAAAACAAATCGTACATATCAGCTGCATCGCAATCCCCTTTGGAATCACTTCTTGGATAAACAGTCTCAACATTGATTATACTTCCAAATTTACATTCCGGCCTTTTATAACCACTTTTTTTATAGGCATCCATAACCGCTGCCGTAGCCAATGCTTTATAATAATTCCATTGCATCCACATGGCAGAATCCTGATGATGAGGCCACCTTACTGCATCCAGATAGCTTCTGGTCTGAATAACAATCGGCTCATTAAAAGCAAACCAGTATTTTACCCGATCTCCAAAACGCTCAAATGCTTTTAGGGCATATTTTACAAATAAATCAACCACATGTCTGGAACTCCATCCATTATACTTATCCAAAAGATAGGTGGGAAGTTCATAATGCTCCAAACACACCATTGGCTCAACCCCATTCTCAATACAGGTATCCAGCATATCTGAAAAATAGGCCGCATACTCTTCATCCACTACTGCATTCTCATAATCTGTCAGGAAACGGGCCCAGTTAATGGATGTACGGTAACTCTGGATTCCTATTTCTTTCATATAAGCAATATCTTCTTTATAACGCTCAATAAAATTTGTGGCCACTGCTGGTCCATAGCCATCATACCAGATATGTGGCTCATTTTTATACCAGGAATCCATCTGACTGTCCTGGCCTTCTTTTTTTCCCATCCATCCTTCTGTCTGCCAGGCACTGGCTGCTGCACCCAGAAAAAAACTTTTAGGCAATTGAATTTTTTCTATCATAATATACTCTCCTCCCTTTTTCGGTCCTACTGCTGTGTATCCTGAGCCTTATTTGCCAGAAGAACAAACGGAGCGTAAATAAGAACTGCCATAACAATACAGATAATCTGTGTAACAATCGCACCAATACTTCCTCCGGTAGATAACCATGCACTTAAAATCGGTGGGGTTGTCCATGGCATTGCATAAACACATACACCTGCAAAACCAATTTTTGTCATAAAATAAGCAAATGTACCTGTCACCAACGGAGTAAGAATAAATGGAACTACAAGCAATGGGTTTAATACAATAGGAAGACCGAAAATCATAGGTTCATTAATTTCAAATATTGCAGGTGCTGTTTCCAACTTTGCAATTGCACGGTAATCCTCTCTCTTTGACAGTAACAGAATGGCAATTACAAGTCCCAACGTACAGCCTGAACCTCCCAGCGACATATATGTATCCCAGAAGGACATATTAATAATATTCAATTTGGATATATCCTGGATACCCTGAGCTACCATATCCGTATTTGCCAAAATAGCTGCATTTAAAAGCGGATCTCGAACTGGTTTAATAATCTGATTGCCATGAATACCAATACTCCAGAATGCCTGTGATACAAACATCAAAATCAACAGCCCCGGAAGTCCCTGCATAACCTTCTCTAATGGGGTCTGAAGGAATGTGTAAATGATGGAGTAAAGACTCATTCCGATGAACTTTGTAGTAACAAAATTAAACAAAGCACAGATCAGAATGGTAACCATGGACGGAAACAGTACATTAAATGAATTAGAAACATTACCTGGAACCGAATCCGGCATATTAATCTTCATTACTTCACTTGTAACCAGTTTTGTATATATTTCAACTGAAACAAGTGCAATGACAATTCCCAGAAACAGTCCCCTGGATGCTGTATAATCCTTACCGATTACATTTGCTACCTGAATAACTGCACCCTCGTTTGTAATTTCTACAAAACTGGGCAGACAGCTTACAAATGAGCAGAGTGCAATAATTCCTGGCATAAATCCCTGCATCTTATTTAATTTACCCAACTCCAAACCAATCAGAACCACTGCTGCCACTGTAAAGAAATTAAGAGTTGCATAATTGGCTGCGTTGAACCAGTCTGTAAACATTGACAGCCACTGCATTCCCGGAAGCTTCCCCAGACTAATACCATTTCCCTCTGTAGCACATACTACATTGGTAATCAATGTACAGAAGGAACCTGTGATAATAACTGGTATCAAAGCTGTAAATGCATTTTTAATTGCACACATATGTTTTTGTGTCGCAATCTTATTCGCTGTAACTAACAATTTTTCAGTAAGTTCATCTGAAAACTTCATGTTTTCTCCCCCTCTTTTGACTATTTTTACTCATGAGCTTGTTTTTAATATATACCTTTACCTTTTATATGTCAAGCTTTTTATTATTAAAAGACATATCTTTTTATTTTATAAAATATGTATATTGTTTTCTTGTCGTATAAGCAACCAAAAAAGGCATATGCGGCTCATATAAGCCACATATGCCCCTAAAGCTTTTTTATAAAAAATATAATAATCTATCGAATACTAATTGTCTTATAACTAAAATCATCTCCTATGTGATGTTGTTCTGAATACTCAAACGGTACTCCGTTATCCAGATACCCTGTTTGGATAATAGAAAGAACCGGGTCTGTGTCTTTGAGTCCCAACCATTTTTTATCAAAATCATCCGGTCTTTGCGCCCGTATAATACGATGAGCACTCTGTATACGAAGTCCCAAATTGTTCTCTATGTAACTATAAATTGAGTGATATAAAATATCCCTCTTTAATCCGGGTATCAGATCAATCGGCATATACACAAAATCAAGTACTCTCCAATCTTTATCATCATACCTGTAACGAATCAAATGATATACAAAGGCATCCTCCTCTATATTCAGCTTATCGGCTATAAACTTTCCTGCATTTATCACCTCAAACAAAACAATATCGGATTGGATCGTTGATTTATCCTTATTAATATAAAGCCCATTTAACTGAGTTGAAATCTGTCCTTTATGATCTTCCAATCCTTTTACAAATGTGCCTGACCCCCTTTTTTTAATGACCAGACCTTCCATTACCAACTGATCAATTGCCTTTTTAACTGTAATTCGGCTTACCTTATATGTTTCACACATTTCGGGTTCTGTAGGAAGCTTCGTACTAACTGCATATGTTCCATTTTGTATTTTCTTTCGAATATCTCCTGTTATTACTTCATATTTCGTCATAAGCAATCCCCTCATATCATACTAAAAGATATATCTATAATCTTTTTATTAAATATATGATTATGTTTTTTAGAATTATACATCATATCTTATTTACAAACAAGTAATTTATAGTCTTATTACCTCACTTCTGCTGAAATGCACTCTCATAACAGGCCACCTGTACCCATTCCTTCTATTTTTCTTACAAATAAAAACCTGCCGACAAATGCCTTTACCTATGCATTTCCCAACAGGTCCTTATTCTCTAAAAATACTTCTTGCTTCCCCAAAGATTACTCTTCTTCAGATCCAGATATTCATTATAGGCCTTTTCCAGGATCTGCTTTTCATTGGAGAATTTCAGCAGATGGTAGGCTTCGTAAAATTTGTAATATCCGGAATCCAGAAAGTACTCTTCCCGCTGTGGTTTGCTGTAATAGCTGTCGGCCATCATCAGATACCAGTGTACATCCTTTTCCACCACATCCTGTGGGGTATTGAAGGTATACTGGCTTTTGCCGATATATTTGATGATGGAGGCGCTGACTCCGGTTTCTTCCTTGACCTCTCGCAGCGCCGTTTCCTTATATTCCTCTCCAGCTTCTACGGTTCCTTTGGGAAGAACCCAGCCCTCGTACTTGTTTTTGTAATTCTTGTACAGCACCAGGATCTTTCCTCGAAATATAACCACACCGCCGCAGCTCGTTGCTTCAATCATTGCAATCCCTCCTGGTTTTGGTGTGAACCTGGCTGCCCTGCGCAGCCGTGACTGGTTTTAGTATACAACGTTTGGAAGGGATATGCAAGAATTTTCACTTTCCCTGTTATATCTGTTCTAATACCTCCTGCAGGTCCAGCGTCTTCATTCCATTTTCAAGTTCAAAATAGGGCACTCCGATTTTTCCCTCTTTCTTTGGCCCGTCAAACAGAGCCTCCTCATCCCTGATCTTTAAAAATGCCTTCATTTCCGTCAGGCTGGCTGAGATATTTCTAAATTCCAGGTCTGCTCCCTTATCCTCCAGCTTGTAAATTGCATATAATGTATCTTTGCAGAGATGGGTTCCGTACATGATTACTTTCATTTTTGTGCTCCTTTTTATCTCATTTTTTCATAATGTAACAGCTGTCCTATTATCTGTCAATAGTATCTAAAGGAGCAATACATCCCTGGCTAGTTCCCTCTTGACAAAATCCGTTTTCGGATTTATACTCTCCTATACAAAAACCGAAATCGGATTATCAATTTATAAAGGAGCCTCAGCCATGTGCAGCAGCCATACCGCAAAAGAATTAAATCTTAAATTTAACCAGTTATACCGCCGTCAGTGCAATCTATACCACACCTATGCAGCGGCCTGTCATCTTTCTGATACTGCATTTTCCATTCTTTACTGCCTCTGTGAAACAGAAGCAGATGAACATACCACACCATTTACTCAGCACGAGCTGGCTGAGCTTTGCAGCCTGCCCCGCCAGACAGTGAACTCTGCCATCAGTGGTCTGGTAAAAAATGGATATGTAAGCCTGAAGCAGTTAGCCGGAGCCGGCAATACCAAGGCAGTATATCTGACAGAAAAAGGGACTCAGCTCTGCCGGCAGATTGTAATCCCCCTGATTGAGGCAGAGCAGCATTCTCTGGCACAGATGACCGCAGAAGAGGTAGAGCTGTGCCTGAAGCTGTCTGTCCGCCAGTTAGACTTGTTTGAGGAGGAGCTGGCTTTGATCCTTCCGAAAAAGGAACACCCCTCCGGGGAATAAAGGAGAATTTGACATCATGCGATATTTTATACGATTTCTGAAACCTTACCGAATGACCTGTGTCCTGATATTCTTTACTGTGCTTTTAGATGTGGCCGGAGCCCTTCTGGTACCTACGGTAACCGCCAAAATGTTAAATCTTGCCGCAGCAGGCGCAGGGCTTATGCCGATCCTTCACGAGGGTCTTATCATGCTGGCTATCTCCCTGATGGCCGGTTTCGGCGCTTTGTGGGGAAGCTTTCTCTGTGCGCGCCTGTCTGCCAGACTTGGCCGGGACATGCGTGTGGCTGTCTACGAAAAAAGCCTGAGTTTTTCCGCAGCGGATTTTGAACGGTTCGGAACAGCTTCTATGGTAACCAGAACTTTAAATGACATTAACTCTATCCAGACTGCCTTTGTCATGTGTATCCAGATGGTTCTTCCCGTTCCGATCATGTGTATCCTGGGCATCGTTTTTGCATTGCGAATCCATCCTTCTATGGGATATCTGGTTACAGCCATAGTAATTTTTCTGCTGGCAGCAGGCTTCTTTATTATCCGCAGGGCATCCCCTATTTTTGAACGGCTTCAGCGGTTTTTAGACCGGGTGAATACGGTTCTCAGAGAAACTATCACCGGTGTGCGCGTGATCCGTGCCTTTGGAAAGGAACACCATGAAGCGGGACGGTTAAACCGGACCTTTTCTGATTATGCCGATTCTGCCATCCGGGCCAACCGGCTCTTTGCGGCACTGGACAGCATTGCCAATGTAGCGATCAACCTGACGGTCGTTGCAATCCTGTATATAGGCGGCAATCTGACCGGAGCCGGGGCCATGGAAATCGGCGGCATTACAGCTGTGACCGAATATGCGATCTGGATCCTGTTCTATATCATGATGGCACAGATGGTTATCATTATGGTACCCAGAGCCCTGGTGTGTATTGAGCGAATGGCTGAGGTGCTGTCACTGGAACCGGAGATACAGGATAAGCTTCCGGTTCCGGCTGAAACTGAAATCGTGAAACCTGATCCCCATACATCTGAGGCACTTGATTTTGGGGGCGCTGCCTCCTCCCACGCTCTCCTGTCCTTTGACGACGTTACCTTCCGCTTCCCGGATGCGGATGAGAATACCTTAAGTCATCTGGCCTTTCAATGTGAGAAAGGCACTACAACTGCCATTATCGGCGGTACGGGAAGCGGAAAATCCACCATTGCAAAGTTGATTCTGCGCTTTCACGATGTTACCTCCGGACGGATTTGTCTGGATGGAACCGATATCCGGGAACTTCCCCAGAAAAAGCTTCGTGACGCAGTATCTTATGTACCCCAGAAAGCCTGGCTCTTTTCCGGCACCATTGAAGAAAACCTGCGGTATGGAAATCCCAACGCCTCGGAGGCGGAGCTGCGGACAGCTCTGGATACAGCTCAGGCGGGCTTTGTATATGACCTGCCGGATGGCCTGGCTTCCCATACAGCTCAGGGGGGCACGAATTTTTCAGGCGGACAGAAGCAGCGCCTTTCCATCGCCAGGGCACTGGCAAAAAAAGCCGCTGTTTATATCTTTGACGACAGTTTTTCCGCTCTGGACGCAAAGACAGACGCAGCTCTCCGCCATGCTTTAAAGGATGCCACGAAAGATGCGGCTGTCATCATCATCGCCCAGCGTGTAAGCACCATTCTTCACGCGGACCAGATCCTGGTGCTGGATGACGGGAAAATCGCAGGACTGGGCACTCATTCCTGGCTTTTGGAGCACTGTCCGGTATATAAGGATATTGTGCGTTCCCAGCTTCGTGACGCCTGATTTTGTCATATTTTAAGGGAGGTTCATTGATTTTATGGAAAATGACCAGAATTATTTTGATACAGAAGTATTTGAAGCAAAGCATATGAAAAAGACCATTCTGCGCTTTATCCGCTCTATGGGGAAGCAGAAATGGAGACTGACCGTTGTATTTATCTGTATTGCCTTTTATACCTATTTTACGGTCATGGCGCCCTTATACAGTGCAGATGTGGTAGACCTGATCTGGAACCAGATGAAGGAGGCAATGCAGACCGGACAGCATTTTCAGATCACCTGGGAGTTTGGCGGAAGGCAGCTTTTCTCCCTTCTTCTCATGTTTTTAGCCTGCGGTATCTTCTATTCCCTCCAAAGCTTTCTTATGGCAAACTTTGCAGAAAAATTGAATCTGCAGCTGCGGGGGGAGATCAGCGAGAAGTTAAACCGTCTTCCCTTGTCCTACTTTGACCGCCAGCAGCCGGGAGCCATCATGAGCCGGGCCACCAATGACCTCGAAAAAATGTCCGAGGCTCTTCAAACGGGACTTCTGCGCCTGTTTATGGCTGTTGGAACCATCCTGGGTTCTCTTTCTATCATGGCTTACTTTGACGGATTCCTCACTGCGGTCTTTTTGTTCTTCACCGCAATTTCCCTGCTGGCAGCCAAAGCCGCTTCACAAAAGACCCTGCGCTATGCGGCCAGACGCCAGGACTGCACGGGAAAACTCAACAGCCTTATCGAAGAAGCATACAGCGGCCGTATGCTGATCAAAGCCTTTAACCGGGAAGAGGAAAGTCTGGTCCAGATCCGCCAGGCCGCTGTGGAGCTGGCAGACGCTTCCGAAAAAACAGATTGGATCATCAATGCCATTAACCCCGGAATCCGCGTTATCAACCGGTTCGGACAGGTTGCTGTGGCTGTTTTGGGAGGTGTTATGCTCTTAAAGGGCCACCTGACCCCGGGACGGTTCCAGGCGTTCTTCCAGTATGCCAATCAGGCCGGAGAACCCATTACCGAGCTGTCCTATATGATCAATTCCCTCCAGTCTGCCCTTGCATCGGTGGAACGGGTCTATGAGCTGCTGGACGAAGAAGAAATCCTACCGGATCCTGAGCATCCGGCCTGTCTTCCCGCCCCAAAGGGTCATGTGGACTTCTCTCATATCCGTTTCGGCTACACTCCGGAGCGCACCCTCATGTCTGATATCAGCTTTTCCGTAAAAGAAGGGCAGAAAATCGCTATCGTAGGCGCTACGGGTGCGGGAAAAACCACGCTGATCAATCTGCTGATGCGTTTCTATGAAATCGGCGGCGGAACCATTTTACTGGACGGCGTAGACACCCGCTCCTTAAGCCGGGCCGGCCTTCGCCAGGCCTTCGGCATGGTACTGCAGGACACCTGGCTTTTTGAGGGGACCATTGCGGAAAATATTGCCTATGGAAAGCCGGATGCTTCCAGAGAAGAGATTATTGCTGCTGCAAAGGCAGCCAGAGCCGACTTTTTTATCCGTACGCTGCCTAAGGGATACGATACGGTTCTTGGAAGCGATGCGGAAACTATTTCCGCAGGACAGCGCCAGCTCCTTACCATCGCCAGGGTCATGCTCTGCGATCCTGCCATCCTGATCCTGGATGAGGCTACCTCTTCTGTGGATACCCGGACGGAAATGGAGATCAGCCTTGCCATGAACACACTGATGAAGGGCCGTACTTCTTTTGTGATCGCCCACCGTCTGTCTACCATTGTGGATGCGGATCTGATCCTGGTAATGCAGAATGGTACGATTATCGAGCAGGGGAATCACAAACGCCTCCTGGAATCAGGAGGCGCTTATGCGGAACTGTATAACAGTCAGTTTGCTTAATTTAATTACTGATTTAAACCATTAAATATCTTTTCAGCCGTAATCGGAAGCTCTCTGATCCGGACGCCGACTGCATTGTATACTGCATTGGCAATGGCCGGGGACGGAGTATTGATTACGATCTCACCAATGGACTTGGCGCCAAAGGGGCCTGTCGGCTCATAGCTGCATTCCAGCTCTACCTGCACCCTGCCAATGTCCAGACGGGTGGGAAGCTTGTACTGCATCAGGGAATTCTCGCAGACATGGCCGTTTTTCAGATAGGTTACATCCTCGTAAAGAGCCATTCCGATGCCCTGTACCAGTCCGCCCTCTGTCTGTACTCTTGCCAGATTTTCATTTAACGGCGTACCGCAGTCAACGGCTGATACAAACTGGATCAGATCGATCTGTCCGGTTTCCATATCTACCTCTACTTCTGCCGCACCTGCCATGAACGGAGGCGGAGATACGGGAGATGTACAGGATTCGGTTGCCTGAAGTGCCTCGTTATTAAAGCACATAGCTCTGTTTCCGATATCCAGAAGAGAAATCTCATTTTCAAATCCTGAGCCTTCGGGCACCGGAGTGAGACGCTTTACGGATTTTCCGGTAAATTCCAGTTCATCCTCGCCGCAGCTTAAGTATTCTGCGGCCTTCTTTATAATCTTTTTCTTTAAGGTCTCGCAGGTCTTAACCACTGCGTTTCCGGTCAGGTAGGCCGTACTGGAAGCATAGGAACCGGAGTCATAGGGAGAAATATCCGTATCTACGCCGTAGACAACGATATCATCCATCTCACAGTTCAGACACTCTGCCGCTACCTGCGCCAGGGTGGTATCGCAGCCCGTTCCCATATCGGATGCACCGATGGTCATGGAATAAAAACCGTCATCATTTACCTTGATGGTTACAGAAGCCACATCTACCTTTGAAATAGATGAACCCTGCATAGCCATGGCAATTCCTACGCCGCGGACCTTTCCATTTCCCATATCCTTTCTGGGATACTTCTCATCCCAGCCGATCATTTCCTTTACACGATCCACACAGCGGTCCAGCGTGCAGCTTTCTGCCGTTTCTCCGTAATATGCAGGCATTACCTGTCCTTCACGGATCATATTTTTTTCACGCAGCTTAACCGGATCCATATGAAGCTCTGCAGCCAGCTCGTCAATGGCAGACTCTACGGCAAAAATACCCTGGGTCGCACCATAGCCGCGGTATGCGCCTGCAGACATACGGTTGGTGTAGACTACATCATAGGCAAAGCGGAAGGCCTTTGGAGTTCCGTACAGAGGAATAGATTTGTGTCCGGAAAGTCCTACGGTCGTCGGCCCGTGCTCGCCGTAAGCGCCTGTGTTGGACAGGGTGTAAACGTCGATTGCCTGTAAAATACCTTCGTCGTCGCAGCCTAATTTTACCTTTACTTCCATCTCATGGCGGGGAGAGGAAGCAATCTGGGACTCGTAGCGGCTGTAAACGATCTTTGCGGGCTTTCCTGTCTTCATGGTAACGATGGCAGGGTAAACCTCTGCGATTACAGTCTGCTTGGCTCCGAAGCCGCCGCCGATCCTGGGCTTGATCACACGGATCTTTGACTTTGGCACATCCAGCGCATGAGCCAGGATCCGGCGCACATGGAAGGTAACCTGGGTAGATGCGGTTACAACCAGTCTTCCGTAGATATCCATATAGGTGAAGGCCCGGAAGGTCTCCATCATGGCCTGCTGATTTGCCTTTGTATGGTAAACACGTTCAATTACATGGCTGCTGCCTGCAAATGCGGCTTCCAGGTCTCCGGCCTCATCCTTACCACAGGCACAGAGATTGCGCATATTGTCAGCGCCAACGGGACAGAGGGCCTTCCAGTCCTCCTCAGGATGAACTAAAATATCTCCGTCCTTTGCATCATGCATATCAAGAACAGGCTCTAATACCTCATATTTTACCTTGATTAAACGCATGGCCCGGTCTACGCAGGCCTCATCCTCACCTGCTATAATAGCTACTGCATCGCCAACGAACCGCACTCTCTGATCCAGGATCAGACGGTCATAGGGACTGGGCTCAGGATAGGTCTGTCCTGCCATGGTAAAGCGCTTCTTCGGCACATCCTTCCAAGTGAGGATACATTCGATTCCCTGTACCTTGGAGGCTACGCCGCAGTCGATCTCGCGGATCAGCGCATGGGCATAGGGGCTGCGCAGAACCTTTACGATCAGGCAGTCCTTCATGGCAAGGTCATCCGTATACACCGGCTTTCCCGTCACAAGAGCTTTCGCATCTCTCTTGATCAGGGGTGCGCCTACTACACGCAGTTTTTTGGCCTCAGCGGGCCGCTTCTGTGAATATGCCATCAGTCCCTGCCTCCTTTCTGCTTTGCATCCAGATACTTTTTAACTGCACGAAGCTGGGACATATATCCGCTGCAGCGGCAGAGATTTCCGGCTAAATACTCCTTGATCTCCTCCTCTGTAGGATCCTTTAACTCCCGCTCCATGGCCAGTACGTTCATAATAAAGCCCGGGCTGCAGAAGCCGCACTGCTCTCCGCCCTCAGCGGCTAAGAACATGCCAAATTCCTCTGCCTCCTTCTGAAGTCCCTCCAGAGTAGTTACATGACGTCCATCCGCTCTGAGAGCCAGAGTGGAACATGACAATACGGGCTTTCCGTCCAGCCAGACAGTACACAGGCCACAGTTTGCTGTTTCACAGCCTCTTTTTACGCTGTAGCAGCCCAGTTCACGCACCAGATCAAGAAGCACCGTATCCGGACGCACCTCTGCCTGAACCTGTTTTCCATTTAAACGAAAGCGAATCTCCATTACCGGCTCACACTCCTTCCCTTTAAGCGCTCCATGAGGCGTCTTACATACACAACTGCCAGGCTATGGCGGTACTGTCCGCTGCCTCTTGTATTATCTCCATAGGAAACTGCGTCTGCTGCCTGCTTTGCCATTTCCTTTATGGTGTCAAAATTATCTTCTGTAAATTCTACTAACGCTGCCTTTGCCGGTCTGGCTCCGATGGATACGAACCACTGGTTGCCCAGATTTGCAGCGCAGACTGCAAGCAGCGGGAAATCCGTACTGGAATTTCTCTGGCTGATATAGGCAGCCTTTCTTCCGTCCTTTTTGATCACCACACGGACAAGGATATCTCTGTCATCCCTGTGAACCGGACGGGCTGCGAACTCTTTGATCGGCACCATGCCGCCGTGGTACAGCTCTACATAGGCGTCAAGAGCCAGCAGGCAGGTAATGATATCGGAAAATCCGAAACGGGCATATACGCTTCCGCCTACAGTTGCGCAGTTGCGCATCTGAACTCCTACGATATGTCTGGTGCACTCCTTAAAAATGCCTCCGAAATATGTATTCAGTCCTTCATGAATTTCCAACTGTCTCAGGCTGCACATGGCTCCTATGGAAAATTCCTCTTCATTTTCTTCAATCTGGTCCAGCCCAAGACCGGATAAGTCGATGACCATACGCTTTGTCACGTTTGTCATTTTCAGCCACACCATGCCTCCTACTACCAGGCTGCTGCGTTTCTGGCACAGCTCGTATGCCTCAGCCAGGCTGGTTACCTTAACATAATCATCTGCTCGAAACACCTGATCGCTCCTTTCGTCATTTGCAACGTTTCCTTTTGTATCAGACAAACAGAGGCATTATAGCACGAAATACCGCTGTTTTCTACATAGTTCGCTATTTTTTCAAAAGATATGCGTCAAACATGGCCCTGGCAACAGGCCCTGCTATCTTTCCTCCGCTTCCCGACTCCTCCACCAGCACCGTAATTGCAATCTTTGGAGCTTCTGCCGGGGCAAAGCCCGTAAACCAGGCATGCGTTTCCTTTCCGGTTTCAAATTCCGCAGTTCCTGTTTTAACTGCAGCGGTGTAATCCTCTGTACGGACCGCAGAGCCTGTGCCCACATCCGTCACAGCCTTCATAAGCTCTGTGAGCTTTCCCGCCTCATCTGCCGTCATCATGGAACCATAGGCCTCCGGAAGAAACTTCTTAACCTCTTCCCCGCCTGCACTTACTACCCGGTCTAACAGATAAGGCTTCATCAGCGTTCCCCCATTAGCCACAGCCGAGGTGATCAGGACACTGTGCAGGGGCGTGATCAGGGTAGTTCCCTGTCCGATGGAGGTCTGCAAAATCTCCCAGATATCGGCTCCGGCTTTCATATTGAAGCTGCTCTCTTTATAAGGAAAGCCGGAAAATGGCAGCGGCCGGTTATATAAAAGTTCCTCTGCCGTAGCTGCAAACCGGTTTAAATCCAGCTCCAGCCCCATGCTTGAAAATGCTCCGTTGCAGGAATTGGCAAAGGCCTTTACAAAATCCTGGCTGCCATGAGCCTCGCTGTGAAAGCATTTGATGGAATACTCTCCATTGTGATATACGCCATTGCAGTCAAAATGAAAGTCTTTGTAATTGTCCGGATGCTCCCTGATATATTCCAGGGCAGTCAGGATCTTAAAGGTAGAACCGGGAGCATACAGCCCCTGGGCCGCGCGGTTTAAAAGCTGGCTTTGGGTATTGGCGCTGTCTGTGAGAGCAGCCCAGTCCGTAAGCAGCGTATTGGGATCATAGTCCGGCTTTGACACCATCGCTAAAATCTTTCCCGTGTCCGGCTCCATGGCGATCACCGCTCCTCTTCGGTCTCCCAAAGCGGAATAGGCGGTCTGCTGAAGATTGATGTCCAGAGTGGTTACCACATCATCTCCCAGATTTTTCCTTCCGCTTAATTCATTTACCGCCTGCTCGATGAGATTTACATGGGATGTAAGGAGATAAAAATTTGCCAAAGACTCAATTCCTGTCTTTCCCTTGGTGGAATACCCTACTACATGTGCAAATACATCCCCATGGTCGTAAACCCGCAGCTCATTTCCATCCTCATCCTCCTCATTGTGAGCCAGAACCGTACCGTCAGACGCCAGGATCTTCCCCCTGTGAACCCGGTCGGAAAAACGGTCCAGACGGGCATTGTAGGAATTATTGATCACCTCCGGTCCCTGTATCTGTATAAAATACCCTACATATAAAATAAGTGCCAGAAACAGCAGGGCAATTCCATAGGTAATCCTGAGGATACTGCGGTTTGCAGGAGATTCCCCTGTCTGTTTTTTTCCTTTTTTTGCCATCAGTCCTCAGCCACCCCCATCTCTTCTTCGTCATTTCGTTTAATAATATACAGTCCCTGGATCATGGCAAAGAGCATAAAGGTGCTCACAATGGAACTGCCGCCATAGCTTACAAAGGGAAGAGTCACGCCGGTAGACGGGATAAACTTCGTCACGCCGCCTACAGTTAAAAATACCTGCGTCACATACTGGATTCCCAGCCCAAAGGCAATCAGCTTGTAAAACATGGCCTGCATCCGGGAAGCGATCATCATAAACTGGATAAAACAGCCCAGACAGATTAAAAGCAGGCAGACGGCAAAGATGCCTCCAAACTCCTCTCCTATGGCCGCAAAGATAAAATCCTTTTCCACCACTGGGATTTTTCCCGGCATTCCCTGGCACAGCCCCATGCCAAACCACCCTCCTGTACCGATGGCAAACAGCGACTGGGTGATCTGATAACCCGTATTGTCAATATCCGCCCAGGGATTTTTCCAGGCAGCCACTCTGCGCTTTACATGGTCAAACAGGCCAAAGGCAGCAGCGGCCGCTCCGCAGCCAAGTCCAATCCCGCCAAACAGATACAGCTTCTTTCCCGTGGCGATAAAAAGCATAAGCACATAGCTTACAAACAGGATCAATGCTCCTCCCAGATCCTTTGACAGAACCAGGATCAGCACATGGGCCGCTGCGGCGGCAGTTGTAATACAGACTTGTTTCAATTCCGTGGACTGGTAAAACATGGAAGCCGTAAAGAGCACAAAGGTCAGCTTTACAAATTCCGAGGGCTGGATGGAAATTCCTCCAATGGTAAAGGAAAGCTGCGCTCCAAAGCTCTCATCCCCTCCGATCCAGACCGCAAGAAGAGCCAGGATCCCCACCGCGGCGTAAATCCACTGGAATTTATAAATCTGCCAGAACCGCTCCATGATCCACGGGATCAGCCAGGAAACAACGGCTGCCCCGCAGATAATTACAAACTGCTTTAGAGCCTTATCTAAGGGATCTGCACGAAACATGGACAAACGGCTCAGCATAATCAGGCCTACGGCCAGAAGCATACAGGTGTTATTTACCAGAATCCGTGAAACATTCCGGTAAAAACGCCGCGTAAGGAAAATATAAACCAGGAAAAACACAGCCTGGGCTGCATAAAAGGCGGCTAAAAGCCCCGACGTCTTTTCATCCTCTGCCTTTAAAAACAATATCATATAGGCCAGAAAATGCATAAAAAACATTACATGGTTCTGTCTGGCGCAGAGCCTTAGCTTCCGTTCCCGGTCCGGGAAGGAAAAATAGCGGAAATTCGCCCAGGTGTAGACAGCCATGAGAAAAATCATCACATATTTGGACAGTTCCAGGATCAGATTAACCATACCCTATTCTACTCCCCGCCTGAAATGGCCTCTGGTAAATTCTGTAAATGGAGGCTCTGCGTTTTCTCCTCTGATAAACTCTGCTGCAAAGGCATTTAATACTGCCTTTGTCTCCTCCCCTGTTTCTATTGTAAAGCACAGGCGCAGTCCCTCAGGAGCCAGACGCTTTACAGAATCTGCGCAGCCGTGAAGGGACACGGGAAGAGGATTTAAAATCGTATTATAACAGAACGCACAGTGATTCTGAACCGGCAGCCGTGCTCCGGTTCTGTCCTTCATCCACAAAAGAGAGGGACATTTACTGCAGCCTTTTACGGTCTTTGTAATGCACTGGGCCGATACCATCATGGGCGCTCGGCCATAAACGATCAGCTCTGCCGGAAGCCCCTCTCTGCGGCAGGCCTCAAAAACAGGCTCCAGCTCTCTGCTATTCAGTTCCCATGGCGCAGTGATAAAAGCAGCCTGCTCCTCCTTCAATGTGTGTACTGCCCCATGATTCCATGCATAGACGGAGGCGTCAAAGGAAGCAGAAAAGGAAATCTGCTCCTCTCTCATCCACTGTATTTCTTCAAAGGCACGGATTAAAAGGCCGTCAAAACCTGCCTGCTCCAGACAGGAACGGTATGTTCGGAAAAATCCTATGGCATGGGTCCTGAAAATGTGCGGGAGGGTAAGATAGCACTCCTTTCCGGCCTGATGGATCAGCTGCACAAGTTCTGCCCAGCGCTCCGGCTGAAAGGATGAAGCATCCAGACAGATCCTCCTGACCTCCGGCACGGCAAGCGCTGCAGACAGCTGATCCCCGGTTTCTGCGGATACCGTAAGATACATCGGTCTTTTACCTGCACTCTCATCCGGGACAGGCCCGGCGCATCCAGCCGCCCGGCTGCTTTTCTCACCGGAATCTGCACCGTTCTGAACTTCTCCCGCCTCCGGCGCCTTTCTTCTCCACTGATTCTGGATCGCCTCTGTAAGCGCCTCAAAGCCCTCTCTGCGCAGTTCATTTAATGCCTGAACGGGAAGAAACAGCGCTCCGCATACCTCTGCCTCAAGCTCTGTAAATTCAAAAGCCGTAGCCCCTGTTTTCCCCAGCTGGCGGATCACCTTTTCTCTGGTCATTGGCTGGTTTTTCGCAGCCTGAGGCTCCTGTCCGGAAACCGTCACAGAAATATCCCCGCAGGTCAGCGTAAGCACGGACGGAAGTCCCTCCGCCAGATATGCATACCCCTCCACAGGCTCTTTCTTCTCTGTTTCCACATATTCCCGGTCCAGAAAGTCAAAGAGTTCTTTGTTCGTTTCCCGAAATTCCGGCTTTTCCTTTAAAGCGATCATGTCGCGGCCATTATGTCTGGTGTAGTAGCCGGAGGTAAAGCCTCCCCGGTCAAACAGATCCAGAAGCTCTTTCTTATCCTCCGGCTCCACATAATACCCTTCTGAACCGTATTCCAGATACCGGTCCAGATACTTCCGGTAAATCCGCACTACCCCGGCCGTATATCTGGGGCTCTTCATCCTTCCTTCAATCTTCAGTGAAAATACACCTGCTTCCAGAATCTGGGGCAAAATATCCAGCGTGCACAGATCCTTCATGCTGAGGACACATTTCTGATCCTCTTTATTAACAGCTGTTCCGTTTTCCTGCCCATATACCCGGTAGGGAAGACGGCAGGGCTGGGCACACCGGCCCCTGTTTCCGCTTCTGCCCCCGATCAGGCTGCTCATAAGGCACTGTCCGGAATAGCAGTAGCACAGCGCCCCGTGGACAAAGGTTTCAATATCCATTCCCGTCTCATCATAGATCCGGCGGATCTCCTCTAAGGATACCTCTCTGGCCGGCACTACCCGGCAGCAGCCCAGACGCTTCAGCTCCTTTGCCCCGTAAACACTGGTAATGGTCATCTGGGTGCTGGCGTGAAGTTCTATTCCCGGAAAATGCTCCCGAATAAAGGACAGGGCTCCCAGGTCCTGAACGATCACACCGTCCAGTCCGGCTTTATAATAGGGAAGCAGATACTCATATAATTCTCCCAGCTCATTCTCCTTAAAGAGCGTATTTACGGTCATATAAAGGCGGCAGCCATGGAGATGGGCGTATTCAATGGCTGCGATCATCTCATCCTGATCTGCATTTTGAGCATAGGCTCTGGCTCCAAACCGCGCTCCTCCCATATATACAGCGTCAGCGCCCGCTGCCACTGCTGCCTTTAAGCTTGCAAAGGAGCCTGCCGGAGCAAGCAGCTCTGCTCTTTTTTTCTCTTTCATGTTATTTCCGCCTTTCCTGGTCTTTTAACGGATCCAAAACCACATTTCTCCCCCGTTCTCTTCAGGGATAACGAAAGGATGCCCCATACGAATCCATGAGACATCCCCCCGATGCTGTCTTTTTTGTATCCTTCTATCTGCGGCCTCTGTGAAAGCCTGCCTTTCTGGCTGCCTGAAGCGCTCTTCTTGCCAGCTCTTCATCGGAAACAGGCCGAACATCTTCTTCAGGAGCAGCCGCCGGTTCAGAAACCTCCGCTTCTTCATTCGAAACCTCTGCCGCTTCCTCTTCTCCTGTCTCTTTTCCAACCTCAGGTTCTTCCTCCAAAACAGGCTTTTCCCCAACAACAGGCTCTTCCCCAACCTCAGGCTCTTCCTCAACAACAGGCTCTTCCTCAGAAGCAGCCGCTTCTCCCACTGCCCGGAGTTCGTTCTCCTGATGAAGCATAAGGGCTTTCATCTGCTCCGCCTCTGTCACTGCCTCAGCCCGCTCCTGAGACAGCCTTTCATTCTGGCGGGTAAGATTTCTGTTTTCCCGTTCCAGCTTCGCTAAATGTGAAGCCGTCTCCTCCAGCTGCACCTGGCGCTCCTCCAGATCCTTAAGCACAGCTTCCAGCTTCATCTGAGTGCTTACCAGCTCATGCTTTAAGCTGTAGCTCTCCTTTTCCATCCGGTTGCGTTCCTCTTCCATCTGTTCCGAATGATCCAGCGCCTTAAAATAATCGTCTGCAATATTTAACTGGATCATAACCTGCTGATAATCCGCACTCTGCTTGGAGAAACCCGGAATCCCGCGCAGCTGCATATTCTTTTCATTTACATAGCTGGCCGTCCGCTGAAGATAAGCCTCGTCCTCGCTTCCGCCCAGAGTATATATTTTTCCGTCGATTAAAACCTGTGTATAATTCTTTGTTTCCATACTTCACTCATTCTCCTGTCTGATCCGGGGAAACGTTCTTTCCCTCTAACAGAAGCTTACCACATTTTCATCCCATTTCCAAGCCCAAATGACGATAAGCGCTCTCTGTGGCCATCCTTCCTCTGGGCGTGCGGTTGATCAGGCCGTTCATCAGAAGATAGGGTTCGTACACATCCTCTAAGGTTCCGGCGTCTTCCCCCAGAGCCGCAGCCAGCGTATCAAGCCCTACAGGGCCGCCGGAAAACTTCTCAATGATCATAAGCAGGATATTTCTGTCATTCTGATCCAGTCCCAGCTTGTCCACATCCATGATATCCAGAGCAAAATCCGTCACTTCTTTCGTGATCGCTCCGTCATATTTTACCTGAGCGAAGTCTCTTACCCTTTTTAAAAGGCGGTTTGCCAGTCTGGGCGTACCTCTGGACCGTCTGGCAAGCTCTAATGCCCCTTCCGGATCGATCTTCACTCCCAGCACCCCTGCGGAATGCATGATAATGGTCTTAAGCTCCTGGGGCGTATAAAATTCCAGACGCTGAACCACTCCGAACCGGTCTCTTAAAGGAGCCGTAAGAAGGCCGGCTCTGGTAGTAGCGCCCACCAGAGTAAAATGGGGCAGCTCCAGACGGATGGAGCGGGCCGAAGAATCCTTTCCCAGCATAATATCTATGGCAAAGTCCTCCATGGCCGGATAAAGTACCTCCTCCACCTGACGGTTTAAACGGTGGATCTCATCCACAAAGAGCACATCCCCCTCCTGAAGGTTATTTAAGATCGCAGCCATCTCCCCAGGCTTTTCAATGGCCGGACCGCTGGTTACCTTCATCTTCGTTCCCATCTCATTTGCAATAATCCCAGAAAGGGTGGTCTTTCCAAGGCCAGGGGGGCCGTAAAACAGCACATGATCCAGCGCTTCCCCTCTGGATTTGGCTGCCTCAATATAGATTTTCAGAGTGGATTTGATCTTCTCCTGCCCAATATAGTCCTCAAGGCACTGAGGACGCAGCGTAGTCTCAATACGCACATCCTCCTCTGTTGCCTCTGTTGTTATGATCCTGCGTTCCATAAGTCCCTCATCATTTTCCAATTATTTCCTTTAAGTTCTTCCCTTACAGAAAGGTCAGAAATTTTAAAGAAGCCTTAAGCACATCCTCTGAATTCATTCCCTCTGTCATTTCCACGCGCTTTACCGCCCTGGAAGCCTCTGCCCCCGTATAGCCAAGGGCCGTAAGGGCCTCCACAGCTTCTTTTGCAGCTGATGCCAGCCCGGAAAGTTCCTCGGTCCGGACTGCACTGCCGTTTCCGCCCCCAAAGCCGGAAATCACCTCTTCCAGATCCACCTTATCCTTTAAATCCAAAATCAGCCTCTGGGCCGTTTTGGGGCCGATACCGGGTGCCCTGGAAATGGCCTTGGCGTCGCCGCTTACAATAGCCGTCCGCAGGTCGTCGGGCCGCATAACAGACAAAATCCCCAGAGCGCCTCTGGGGCCGATGCCGTTTACGCTGATAAGCTGCTTAAACATCTCTCTGTCCTGCCGGTTAAGAAAGCCATAAAGTGTCATGGAATCCTCACGGACCTGAAAATACGTATGAATAGTCACCGGAGAGCCCAGAGACGGAAGCTCTTCTAAGAGGGACAAAGGCACACGGATCCCATAGCCAATGCCTCCTGTCTCCACTATGATCATGTCTTCTTCCACTGCTTCCAGGGTTCCTTTTATATATGATATCATCGATCCAGTTCCTTTTCTCTGTGCGTTCTGCCGCTCCCGGCAGCTTTTATTTCTGACCTTCATCATAACATACCGCCACACGCAATGCAAGTGGTGTATCGAACGTATTTTCTGTTTTTAAAATACACCTTTGACAGATGCTTGCATATTTCCCTATTTTCCGCTAAACTGTCCTCAGTAACTATATCAGAAAGGAACACCATGATCACCATTAAGCATCCCATTGATTTTCCGGAAACCTATCCCCTGGATCGGATCGGGCCAAAAGAACAGCTGCTTTTCTTCGATATTGAAACAACCGGATTTTCCGGAGACACTTCCCAGCTCTACCTGATCGGCTGCGTGTACCATGACGGCTTTGGCTGGAAGCTGATCCAGTGGTTTGCAGATACCAGACAGGCGGAATCAGAACTTTTAGATGCATTCTTTGTCTTTATAAAACGTTTTAAAACCCTGATCCACTTTAACGGCGACCGGTTTGACATTCCCTATCTGGAAAAATGCTGCTGCAGGCTGGGTCTTTCCCACAGCTTTGAAGGCATGGAAAGTATGGATATCTACAAAAAAATCCGTCCTTACCGGAAGCTTCTGGGATTAGAAAGCATGAAGCAGAAGGCCATTGAGCAGTTTTTAGGCATTTCCCGTGAGGATAAGTACACTGGAGGACAGTTAATTGAGGTCTACCGCGATTATCTGCACACCCATGAAAAATCGCTCTATGATCTGCTGATCCTTCACAATGAGGATGATTTAAAGGGAATGCCCGCTATCCTTCCCATTTTAAGCTATGCAGATTTCTTTTCATCCCCTCTTTTCCCTCAGGCTCCTGAATTATGGGAGGGTGACTGTACAGAGCCCACGGACACGCCCCTTCTGCATCTTATGGGTACCGCCTCTGTTTCTGTTCCCGTTCCGCTGGAATATTCTTCCGGTCCGGTGAGTCTGGAGCTATATGAAAATAAAGCCGTCTGCACCATCCGCCTCTGCCGCGGCTGCCTTAAATATTTTTATCCCGATTATAAGGATTACTACTATCTCCCCTTTGAAGACACAGCCGTCCATAAAAGCGTAGGGGAGTATGTAGATCGGTCTGCCCGGAAAAAGGCCACTGCCCGAACCTGCTACACAAAAAAAGAGGGCCTGTTCCTCCCTCAGTTTGGCCCCTTTAAGGAACCTTCCTTCCGGGAGGATTACAAGTCCCCTCTCACCTATGTGCTTTATGATGACTCGCTGTTTTCACAGCCCCAGGCCGCAGATACCTACTTCAGTCAGCTCTTTTGCTGGCTTTTGGAACAGTAGGGCTGAAAACATTACGGGTGATGAAAAATCCCCTCTAACAGAGCTCCGGCTGCGGTAAAAAGAAGTAGAAGAAAAAAAGCTGCCAGATGAAGACGGTGTTCCCGTCCTCCGGCCCAGCCTGCAAGGACTGCCCAGGTAATCCCATAAATCACCCCCTGTGGAAACAAAAGCCAGAGAAACACTGGAAGTCCCCAGACGCCCTTTTCCAATGTGAGAAAAGCCAAGGCCCCGGAAAGGCACATTCCGCCCCAGCAGGTAATGCAGCAAAAAAAGAAGGGGCTGCAGATCGTTAGACCTGCCACCCATCCTGCAGTCATCTGAAGCAGCCGCTTTGCCAGCAGACTCACAACGCCGGCTTCCTTCATTGCCTGTTCCAGCCCCCCATCTTTCAATGTCTCTGTCAGGCAGGAAATCATCCCCTTCCCCCAGAGGTCCTCCCTGCCTTCTCCTGCAAGCAAGCCCCTTCCCAGTGCTCCTTCTCCAAATAAAAGCACAACGGCTGTTCCCCCTATAATCCCGGCTCCAAAGCAGAATATAAGCCAGTCCTCATAGGAAAAACGCCGCTGTCTGAAAGCTGTCACCGTTCTGGCTGCCAGCGCCATTTTTTTCCCTCTGATCTTCATTCCCGTTTCTCCCTGTTTCCCCTTAAAACAGGTGTATGCGGCCGGAGGGATCCGTATGTATCAGGGAGTCTCCCAGTACAGGATTCCGTTTCGGTTCTCTCTTAAGGCAAAGTCCTCATCATAGAGGTATTCCAGACAGGAAAATACGAATTTCATCCACACCGGCTCCCGTGCTGTACAGTTTCACTTCATAAATTCCCGGCGCACGTTCTTCCATCCTGCTCACCCTTCTGTTTTATACAAACTCGTCCTTCTTATCCACACTCCGGTACTTACGTCCGTAAGCCATAATGGCGGCAATGGTCTTTCCGTCTGTGATTTTTCCCGTAAAGATCAGCTCCTCTAAATCCTTAAGCTCCCAGGCCTCTACTTCTATGACCTCATCCTCATCCAGATGCTGATGGCTTGGCACCAGATTGTGGGCAACAAAAATATCAATGGCCTCATCGCAGAAGGCTACCGTAGTATTAACACTGATCAGATATTCCAGTTTTTCTGTCTTAAAGCCCGTTTCCTCCTCCAGTTCCCGGTACGCACACTCAATTTTGGGTTCTTTGGGATCATCCAGCTTTCCTGCCGGGATCTCCAGAGTAAAACGATCCAGTGCGTTTCTGTACTGGCGCACCATGAGGATTTTTCCTTCATCCGTTACCGGCAGCACTGCCGCAGCTCCGTCATGGTGGATATAGTCCCAATGGGCCTCATGGCCGTTGGCAAGAACCGTATCCTCGTAAATCTTTAAAATATTTCCCTGATATTTTAGCTGCCGATCCAGACGGATCACCGGCATTCCTTCATTTTCTGGTTTCTGTGCCATGTTTTTTCCTCCCCTATTTCATTTTCTGGCTTTTTTCATAGCAGGCGTCTGCCGCTTTGATCACTGCATTGCGAAATCCAAATTCTTCCAGAGCAGATACTCCCGCAATGGTGGTTCCGCCCGGAGAGCAGACCTCATCCTTTAACTGCCCCGGATGCTTTCCCGTTTCCAGTACCATTTTCGCGCTTCCAAGAACGGTCTGGGCTGCCATTTCACAGGCTGTTTTACGGGGAAGCCCATATTTCACGCCGCTGTCTGCCAGTGCCTCGATAAACATGTATACAAAGGCCGGAGAGCAGCCGCTGACGCAGCCCACAGCCTCCATCTGGCTCTCCTCTATCAGCTCCACGCCGCCACAGCTTTTAAAGACCGCGCAGATCTGCTCCTTTTCCTCCTCTGTAAATGGATCAGTGCCAAAGGCGATCCCCGTCATTCCCGCTCCCAGCATAGCCGGAGTATTTGGCATGGCCCGCACCACACGGATCTCATCTCCCAGCCGCTCCTTTAAACTGGAAATGGTCTGTCCCGGAGCCAAGGAGATCACCACCTGATTCTCCTCTAATACCTCGCGGATCTCATCAAATACTACATCAAAATACTGGGGCTTAACCGCAAGGATCAGATATTTGCAGCTCTGCGCGCAGGCCCGGTTGGACTCTGCATGAGGCACGCCGGTAGCTTCTGTAACCGCAGCCATCTTTTCTGCATGAGCTGCCGTAAAAATAAATCTTCCCGGCTCACAGGTCTTTAAAAGACCGTGCAGGATCGCCAGGCCCATATTTCCCATTCCGATAAAACCGATCTCAGCCATTTTAAGACCTCCTTATTCTGCATCCTTTAGTATGTTACAAAAATCAAAGGTAGCGAAGTAATCCTTTGGCGTCTCTGCCCTCCTGATCATTTCTGCCGAGCCGTCTTCTTTTAAAAGAAGCTCTGATGATCTTAATTTTCCATTGTAATTATATCCCATGGCAAAACCGTGGGCTCCAGTATCATGGATCACCAGCAGATCACCCTTTTCAATCTCAGGCAGCATCCGGTCAATGGCAAATTTATCATTATTTTCGCACAGGGAACCCACTATATCATACATATGGTCACAGGGTGCATTTTCCTTTCCCATCACCGTAATATGATGGTAGGCGCCGTACATGGCGGGACGCATCAGGTTTACCGCACAGGCGTCTACACCCACATACTCTTTATGGGTATGCTTCTCATGGATGGCCTTTGTAACCAGACAGCCATAGGGGCCCAGCATAAAACGGCCCAGCTCTGTGCACAGCGCTACATCACCCATACCCGCAGGCACCAAAACCTCCTCATAGACCTGCCGCACCCCTTCGCCGATGGCGCGGATATCATTAGGCTCCTGATCCGGACGGTAAGGGATGCCGATACCTCCGGAAAGATTGATAAAGGAAATATGAGCCCCCGTTTCCTCATGGAGGCGGACTGCTAGCTCAAACAGGATCTTTGCCAGCATGGGGTAATACTCATTTGTCACCGTGTTGCTTGCCAAAAAGGCATGAATGCCGAAATTCTTTGCTCCCTTGGCCTTTAAGATCTTAAATGCCTCAAATATCTGTTCCGTTGTCATACCGTACTTGGAATCGCCAGGATTATCCATAATATCATTGCTGATCTTAAAAACACCGCCGGGATTAAAGCGGCAGCTGATGGTCTCAGGAATATACCCCAGCGTCTGCTCCACACACTCAATATGGGTAATATCATCCAGATTGATGATCGCCCCCAGCTTTGCAGCATAGGCAAATTCCTCCAGAGGCGTATCATTGGAAGAAAACATGATGTCGTTTCCGGAAAAACCGCAGGCCTTTGACATCATAAGCTCTGTCATGGAGGAGCAGTCCGTACCGCAGCCATACTCCTTTAAAATATTTAAAATAAAGGGATTAGGCGTAGCCTTTACCGCAAAGTATTCCTTATATCCCTTATTCCATGAAAATGCCTCCTTTAACTGTCTGGCATTTTCCCTGATCCCTTTTTCATCATACAGGTGAAACGGCGTTGGATACGTCTTTGTAATCTCCTCCAACTGCTCTTTTGTAACAAATGGTTTCTTCTCCACAGCAAATTTCCTCCTTCGTCCGCTTTGCTCCAAAACTGTAAAAAGTCTGTCTGAAAGCACAATGTCCTTGCCAAACATTGTACTCCCGGGCAGACTTCTTTGTCCAGTTCAATTTTTAGTTAATTTCTACCACACGCATGATGTTGGTCTGGGCAGCCTCCTCATGGCGTCTCGCATAGCTTACCACACCGGCAGTCAGTACAGCCAGCTTTCCGCTTTCCACGAAATTCTTTTCCTTAAGCTCCTCAATGGAATTTTCGATCAGCTCATCGGTAGAATCTGCGCGGCGGGACCATACGGGAGTTACGCCCCACTGAAGCTGCATCTGACGTACAGTAGACATACTTGGGGACATTCCCAGGATACGGGCAGCCGGCTTCCACTTGGAGAGCATCATAGAGGTAAAGCCTGTAATACTTGGAACAATGATATAATCAGCGCCGATATCATGGGCAGTGGAAACAGAAGCGCAGCATACAGCGTTAGAAACGTTCTTCATGTTCTCTGCGCTTACCTTACGCTGGCGGTATGCAGTGTAATCCAGATAGCTTTCTGTCTCCTCAACAATGGAACTCATCATCTTTAACGCCTCAACCGGATACTTACCCATGGCAGTCTCGCCGGAAAGCATCACGGCGTCTGTACCGTCATACACTGCGTTTGCAACGTCTGTTACCTCTGCACGGGTCGGTCTTGGGTTACGGATCATGGAATCCAGCATCTGAGTTGCAGTAATAACAGTCTTGCAGGCCACATTACACTTGCGGATGATCATCTTCTGAATATTTGGAACCTTCTGAGCCGGGATCTCAACACCCATGTCGCCGCGGGCAACCATGATGCCGTCAGCCTCAGCGATAATCTCATCCAGATTCTCAATTCCCTCTGCATTCTCAATCTTTGCAATTACCTTTATGGAAGAGCCTGCCTCATCCAGCATAGCCTTGATCTCCCGGATGCAGTCTGCCGTGCGGACAAAGGAAGCTGCAATAAAATCAAAGCCCTGCTTGATGCCGAAACGGATATCTTCCTTATCCTTCTCAGTCAGAGCCGGAAGCTTGATGCTTACGTTAGGAACATTTACGCCCTTTCTCTCGCCAAGCTCGCCGCCGTTTACAACGGTACATACGATATCTGTATCATTTACCTCATTTACCTTTAACTCGATCAGGCCGTCATCGATCAGAATGGTGTTTCCTGCAGAAACGTCCTCATTTAAGCCGCTGTAATTGATATGGCCGATGGTATCATCGCCAACGATTTCTCTGGTAGTCAGCGTATAGATCTGTCCCTCTTTTAAAGTGACCTTCTTTCCGTCCTTTAAAATGCCGGTACGGATCTCCGGTCCCTTTGTATCCAGAAGGGCTGCAACCGGAATATCCAGTTCCTTGCGCACTTCCTTTAAGATTTCCAGACGTCCCAGATGCTCTGCATAATCACCATGAGAAAAGTTAAAGCGGGCAACGTCCATGCCATTCTTTGCCAGCCCCAGCATAACATTCTTGTCATTGGTATTGGGACCCATGGTACAGATGATCTTTGTCTTTTTCATTTTAATCCTCCATTATTAAACGTAAGTTGTGTAAAGCGATCCGGCGCAGGCTTTAATATGTGGGGAAGCTGCTTCCGGGAATTTATGGAAAGAAGCAAAACCCGGACTATTCCTCAGGTTTTTCTCCTTTTTTGACATGTTTGTGCGTGTATAAATGATCCATGCAGTACTCATAACTGCCTTCGCATTTGGAACAGTAGCGGAATTCCATCCCAGGGCTGTCCTCTGAGGTGCGTCCGCAGACTGCACAGCGGTGGGTATTTTTCACCACCCGGATCTTCTCCGTCTTTTTCTGGAACTCTCTGGAACGCTTTTTCTGATAAACCGGGCCTTTTTTTCCAAAGGTAAGCCATCCAAAAAAGATACCCATAAGAGCGATGCTTAACAGAATCTCTATCCGGTCGATCAGGCTGCCTCTCACAAAAGAATAGATATACATTACCCCTTCAAATACGGCAATCCAGCTGGACTTTAAGGGAATAAGCATCATAAAAAGCACCTGCATATCCGGAAACATCAGTGCGAACACAAAGAAGAATGAGTACACCAGATAATTTGGGAACAGCGGCAGAGGCATACCTGTGATCAGGTAGATCAGCACGGAAACAGCCGCATGAAGCAGTACGCCGGATATAATATAACAGTTAAACTTAAACCGTCCCCAGACCTGCTCTACCAGCAATCCAAAAAGCCGGACACAGTAAATGCCAATGGCATTGAAAATAACAAAGCTGATCGCATCTCCGCCCGTAACTGCCGGCGGATATGCAAGAAACGTTACAATTCTCCAGATCTGTCCCCGGACAACCAGCGCAGGATTCAGGATCAGATAGCCAAAAAGCTCCGGAGAAAGCAGATAGGTCACAACGCCCAGGATCTGCAGGCCGCATACGATGTCAATGATACTGCCTCCCATCATACGCCTCAGACTGCGCTTTGCATTATTTACAAAATGATTCATTTAAAATCCCCTCATTTCAAAACAGATCCTTCTTATTAAAAATATACGCCACAATTAAGGACAGGGCCACTGCAAATCCCAGGACGATCCAGAATCCATAGGGGCTGTCTGCAAAGGGCATCCCCTTTGGCAGCACATTCATGCCGTAAAAGCTCGCTACCATAGTCGGGATGGACAGGACAATGGTCACTGTGGCCAAAAACTTCATAACAATATTCAGGTTGTTGGAAATAACGGAAGCAAAGGTATCCATGGTACCGCTTAAAATTCCATTATAAATACTCGTCATCTCCATGGCCTGCTTGTTCTCAATGATAACGTCCTCCAAAAGATCTGTATCCTCCGGATATTTCTTGATCTTGTCAAGCTTTAACAGACGCTCCAGCACCACTTCATTGGAACGGAGAGACGTGGTAAAGTATACCAGTGATTTCTGCAGCTCCAAAAGCTCGATCAGCTCTTCATTTTTCTGAGCCTGATGAAGTTTGTTTTCGATCACTTCGCTCTTCTTGTCAATGATCCTCAAATACTGCAGATACTGAGTGGCATTTTTATAAAGAATCTGCAGGATAAATCTGGTTTTCATAAATGTATGGAAATCTCTCACCCTGCCGTCCATAAAAGCGCTTAAAATGGGCGTTTCCTCCAGGCAGACCGTGATCAGCACATCCCTGGTAGTAATGATCGCCATAGGGATCGTAACAAACCAGTCTTTCCCGTTTCGCTCCTCTATAGATGGTATATCCACCAGGATCAGAGTGTATTCATCCTCTGCCTCAATACGTGAACGCTCTTCTTCATCCAGAGGCGCTTTTAAATGATCCGGATCAATGCGGCAGGCATCCGCTACATCTATGATTTCAGAAGCGGTAGGGTTCGTAAGAGCGATCCAGCTTCCGGGCTGCATCTCTTGCTTTTCATGAATCGTACCATCTTCGGTTTTAAAAATCCGTATCATGCGAACTCTCCCCCATTCTGAAATTTTACCCCCTAATTATAGTGACTGCCTACGATTTTGTCAAATGGATTAGAACTCCATTTTACATAAAACGCAATTTTTACAAACATCCTACAATTTATTAACGTTTTTTTAACGTTCTTCCCTGATTGTATTTGCCTTGGATTTGTGCTACACTTTAGCGTGAACATTTTTGTCTGTTGCTTTTGTCACAGTTTTTATACGAATTTTATTATAAAATATACGCCAAACCAGTGCAGCCCATGTTATTTGGGGCTGCCTCTTTCATACAGAAGAGTCCTGGATCAGACTACAAAGGAGGGCAGGGTCAAAACCCGTATCTATGAATCAGATGAGTACAACTTACCGTTTAGGTGTCGATATCGGCTCCACCACCGTAAAGGTGGCTGTGCTGGATCAGGAAAACCGTATCCTTTTTTCCGACTATGAACGCCATTATGCCAATATTCAGGAAACTCTGGCAAAGCTTTTAAAAAAAGCGGTATCACAGACCGGAGATATTCTTGTTATTCCTGTGATCACCGGCTCCGGCGGCCTGACACTCTCCTCCCATCTTCATATCCCCTTTGTACAGGAGGTCGTAGCCGTTGCCTCCTCTCTTCAGGATTATGCGCCCCAGACTGACGTAGCCATTGAGCTGGGCGGTGAGGACGCAAAGATCATTTATTTTACCGGCGGAATCGATCAGCGCATGAATGGCATCTGTGCGGGAGGCACCGGCTCCTTCATCGACCAGATGGCCTCCCTGCTTCAGACGGACGCCTCCGGCTTAAATGAATACGCCAAAAATTATCAGGCGATCTACCCCATTGCAGCCCGCTGCGGTGTATTTGCCAAATCGGATATCCAGCCCCTGATCAATGACGGCGCTACCCATGAGGATCTGGCGGCTTCTATTTTCCAGGCAGTGGTAAACCAGACCATCAGCGGCCTGGCCTGTGGCAAGCCTATCCGGGGAAACGTGGCATTTTTAGGCGGTCCCCTCCACTTCCTTCCGGAGCTGAGAAAGGCATTTGTCCGTACCCTTCACCTGACGCCGGAGCAGACCATTGCCCCGGAGCACTCCCACCTGTTTGCTGCGGTGGGCGCCGCTATGAACCCTAAAGAAGATCAGACGCCCCTTTCCATAGCGGATCTGATCAAAACCCTTTCCTCCGGGGTGCAGATGGATTTTGAGGTAAAGCGCATGGAACCTCTTTTTAAAAACCAGGAAGAGTATGATGCTTTTCTTGCAGACCATGCTCACAATCATGTAAGATCCTCGGATCTTTCTTCCTATGAAGGGCTTTGTTATCTGGGTATTGATGCCGGCTCTACCACTACAAAAGTGGCCCTTGTAGGCGAGGACGGCTCCCTTTTATACCGTTTTTATGAAAATAACAACGGAAGCCCTCTTGCAGCAGCCATCCAGGCGGCCAGAGAGATCAAAGAGCAGATGACAGACAAGGCAAAAATCGCATGGTCCTGCTCCACGGGATATGGAGAAGCCCTGTTAAAAGCCGCTTTTTTGCTGGACGAGGGAGAAGTGGAAACCATTTCCCATTACTATGCGGCCGCCTTCTTTGATCCTGAGGTAGACTGCATCCTGGATATCGGAGGCCAGGATATGAAGTGTATCCGCATCAAGGACGGCACCGTAGACAGCGTACAGCTAAACGAGGCCTGCTCCTCCGGCTGCGGTTCCTTCATCGAAACCTTTTCCAAAAGCTTAAATTACAGTGTAGCGGATTTTGCAAAGGAAGCACTTTTTGCCAAAAATCCCATCGATCTTGGCACACGCTGCACCGTATTTATGAATTCCAATGTAAAGCAGGCCCAGAAGGAGGGAGCGACCGTAGCAGATATCTCTGCCGGACTGGCCTACTCTGTGATTAAAAACGCTTTATTTAAGGTAATCAAAATCACAAATGCCTCTGATCTTGGAAGCCATGTAGTGGTGCAGGGCGGAACCTTCTACAATGACGCCGTGCTCCGCAGCTTTGAGCGGATCTCCGGCTGCCGGGCTGTCCGTCCTGATATCGCAGGCATCATGGGCGCCTTCGGAGCAGCCCTGATCGCCAGAGAGCGCTACCACCTGGGCGGTGAAAAAGAAACCTCTACTATGGCTTTAGACAAGATCATTTCCTTAAAATATACCACCTCCATGGCCCGGTGCAAGGGATGCAATAACCACTGTGTCCTGACTGTGAACCAGTTTGGAAGCAGCCGCCGGTATATTTCCGGAAACCGCTGTGAACGTGGCCTTGGAATAGAAAAAGCCAAAAAGGAAATTCCGAACCTTTTTGACTATAAATACCGCCGGATGTTTGACTATGAGCCCCTTCCCATGGATGAGGCAGACCGGGGCTGCGTAGGGATCCCCAGAGTTTTAAATATGTATGAAAATTTCCCCTTCTGGGCTGTATTTTTCCGTAAGCTGCGCTACCATGTGATCCTCTCTCCCCAGTCCACAAAGCAGATTTATGAGCTGGGTATTGAATCCATTCCCAGCGAATCGGAGTGTTATCCTGCCAAGCTGGTCCACGGCCATGTATCATGGCTCATCCGCCAGGGTGTGAAGTTTATCTTCTATCCCTGCATCCCCTATGAACGCAACGAAAGCCCTGAGGCCGGAAACCATTATAACTGCCCCATGGTCACCTCCTATGCGGAAAACATTAAAAATAACGTAGAAGCCCTGGAAGAGGAACAGGTTCGCTTTATGAACCCCTTTATGGCATTTACAAACGAAAAAATCCTTACAGATGCGCTGGTAAAGGAATTTTCCAGTTCTTTCCAGATCCCTGCGGCTGAAATCCGTATGGCAGCCCATGCTGCCTGGCAGGAATTAACCGCCTCCAGAGAGGATATCAAGAGAAAGGGCGAAGAAACCCTGAAATGGATGAAGGAACACGGCAGACGCGGCATTGTTCTGGCAGGACGTCCCTACCATGTGGACCCGGAAATCCACCACGGAATCCCGGATGTGATCACCTCCTACGGCTTTGCGGTGCTCACGGAAGATTCTGTTTCCCATCTGGGAAAGGTAGAACGGCCTTTAGTGGTAACAGACCAGTGGATGTACCATTCCCGCCTCTATGCGGCAGCCAGCTTTGTAAAAACCCAGGACAATCTGGATCTGATCCAGCTCAATTCCTTTGGCTGCGGTCTGGACGCCGTTACCACAGACCAGGTTTCCGACATCCTCACACGGTCCGGAAAGCTTTACACTGTGCTTAAAATCGACGAGGTGAATAACCTTGGCTCTGCCCGCATCCGGATCCGCTCCCTCATTGCGGCCATCCGTGTAAGAGACCAGCGCCATTATGAGCGCAAGATCATTTCCAGCGCCTATAACCGCGTGGTATTTACAAAGGAAATGAAGAAGGACTACACCCTTCTCTGCCCCCAGATGTCGCCCATCCACTTTGATCTGGTAGAGCCCGCGATCCGGGCCTTTGGCTACAATATCGAAATCCTTCAGAACCACAATAAAAATGCAGTAGATGTGGGGCTTCGCTATGTGAATAACGACGCCTGCTATCCCTCTCTCATCGTCATTGGGCAGATCATGGATGCACTTCTGTCCGGAAAATACGATTTAAACCGTACAGCCATCTTTATGACCCAGACCGGAGGCGGATGCCGCGCCTCCAACTACATAGGCTTTATCCGCCGTGCCCTTGAAAAAGCCGGCATGAGCCAGATTCCTGTGGTTTCCATCAATGCAAACGGCATGGAAACCAATCCGGGCTTTTCCATCACCCTTCCTCTGCTTACAAAGGCTATGCAGGCGGTGGTATACGGCGATATCTTTATGCGGGTTCTCTACGCGACCCGACCTTATGAAGCAGTTCCGGGAAGCGCAGATGCGCTCCATGAAAAATGGAAGAAACGCTGTATCGCCTCCCTGTCCAAGCGCTCTGCAGCTATGATGGAGTTTGACCGGAACATCAAGGGAATCATCCGCGATTTTGACCGTCTGGAGCGAAGGGATATCAAAAAGCCAAAGGTAGGAATCGTAGGAGAAATCCTTGTCAAATTCTCTCCCCTGGCAAATAACCATATCGTAGAGCTTCTGGAAGCCGAAGGAGCGGAAGCCGTGATGCCGGATCTGATGGACTTCCTGCTTTACTGCTTCTACAACAACAATTTCAAGGCAGAGCATCTGGGCAAGAAGAAGTCCACTGCCCGGCTGTGCAATGCGGGAATTGCCCTTTTGGAATACTTCCGCCGGACGGCCAGAAAAGAGCTGGCTGCAAGCAGACATTTTGCACCTCCCGCAGCCATCAATGAGCTGGCTGATATGGCAAAGGGCTTTGTATCCCTGGGCAATCAGACCGGAGAAGGATGGTTCCTTACAGGAGAAATGCTGGAGCTAATCCACAGCGGCGTGAAAAACATCGTCTGCACCCAGCCCTTTGGCTGCCTGCCAAACCATATCGTAGGAAAGGGCGTGATCAAAGAGCTTCGCAGGAATTATCCCGACTCCAATATTATTGCCGTAGACTACGATCCCGGTGCCAGCGAGGTCAACCAGTTAAACCGCATCAAGCTTATGCTGGCAACGGCGCATAAAAATCTGAAAAAAGAGATGGAACCGAAGGTTCAGGTGTAAAATTAAAGAGGATCTGCCGCACCCGATGGATATGGCAGGATCCTCTTTTTCTTTTGTATGTTAATCTTTTATTTTACCCTTCATACAGCGGATACTTATCGCAAAGTTTTGCAACCTCCGCCTTAATATACTCTTTCTTATTTTCAAAATCCGTTGCAGTCAGCCAGATACATTCTGCGATCTTTTCCATGTCCTCTTCCTTTAAACCTCTGGTGGTGACAGCCGGTGTACCGATGCGGACGCCGGAGGTAACAAAGGGGCTTCTGGGGTCATTGGGAACGGTATTTTTATTCAATGTAATGCATACCTCATCACAGCGGTTCTGAAGCTCTTTTCCGGAAATATCCAGACCGCGCAGGTCAACCAGCATCAGATGATTGTCCGTACCGTCGGTTAAAAGTTTGAATCCCTGCTTTTTAAGAGCCTCTGCAAGGGCCTTTGCATTTAAAACAACCTGATGGGCATATTCCTTAAATTCAGGCTTTAAGGCTTCGCCCAGACACACTGCCTTGGCTGCGATCACATGCTCTAAGGGACCGCCCTGGGTTCCCGGGAAAATGGCCTTATTGAAGTTAAACTTCTCTGCCGCCTCCTTATTTGCCAGGATCATGCCGCCTCTGGGACCTCTGAGCGTCTTATGGGTGGTAGTAGTCACTACGTCTGCGTATGGAATGGGGCTTGGATGCTCTCCCGTTGCCACTAAACCTGCAATATGGGCCATATCCACCATCAGATAGGCGCCTACCTCGTCCGCAATCTCACGGAAGCGCTTAAAGTCAATGGTTCTTGCATAGGCACTGGCTCCCGCCACGATCAGCTTTGGCTTCGATTCCCTGGCCTTGCGCTCTACCTCGTCATAGTCAATGAATCCCTGATCGTCTACGCCGTAGGGTACAATATTAAAATAAAGGCCGGAAAAGTTTACAGGACTTCCGTGGGTCAGATGGCCGCCGTGATCCAAATTCATACCCATAACCGTATCTCCCGGCTTTAACATGGCTACAAATACCGCCATATTGGCCTGTGCGCCGGAATGGGGCTGTACGTTGGCGTAATCACAGCCAAACAGCTTCTTTGCACGTTCGATTGCCAGATCCTCCACTACATCCACACACTGGCAGCCGCCGTAATAGCGCTTTCCTGAGTATCCTTCCGCATACTTATTTGTAAGAACTGTTCCCATTGCCATCATTACCGGCTCCGAAACAATATTTTCAGAAGCGATCAGCTCCAGATTCTGTCTCTGGCGTCTGCACTCCGCCTGAATCGCCTCGCCCACTTCCTTGTCATAGCCTGTAATAAAATCCATAACTGTATTTACCATTGCAGCCTACCGTCCTTTCCGCTCTTTTCTGCGATTATAACCTATCTGATTATAAAATGCAATACTCCCTGATACGGACACATTTTCGGTTTTGTCTGCAAAATAACTGTCAATTCTTAAATTTCCATGCTTTTATCACTACCTGAAGGCTCCGGTTTCCATTATATTCATTTACAGTGGGATAATAAATAATGTCAATCTGACGGTTTGAACCCATTTCCTCCATAAAGGCATCTCCATCCCCGAACACAATCCCATCCATGGAAAAGCCCCGTTCATTTACAAGAGAAAGACGCACTACATTGCGGTTTTTTCCCATTACACGGGCGCTTCGTATCCCCATGGCCTTCTGAGCAAACTGGGGCTTTTCATTGCCCTGTCCAAAAGGCTCAAGCCGTTCCAGATCGCAGATCAGCTCCTCCGAAATATATTCAAAGGGCATTGCCACATCAATCCATACTCTGGGGATAAAATCATCAGGCGTAAGCTTATCTGCCGCATTTTCATTGAGCCGTCTGCGGAATTCTCCTACATCTGCTTCTTCCAGCGAAAAACCGGCCGCCATGGGATGGCCTCCGAATTTCAGCAGCAGATCCTTTACCTCTACCAGGGCATGGAACATATGGTAGGCCTCGATAGAACGGCCGGATCCCTTGGCGCATCCTTCTGCCCTTGTAAGGACAAAAACAGGCTTATTGTACCGCTCTCTGATCCGTCCGGCTACAATTCCAGCCAGGGACTCATGGCAGTCGGGCAGAAAGACCACTAAAACCTTGTCATCCTTAAGCTCTGTTTCCACCTGAAGCGCCGCCGCATCCACATTCTCCTGCGTCATAGCCTTTCTCTGGTCGTTTAATTCCTTTAATTCCTCTGCAATAGAATCCGCCCTTGCAGTATCTTCGCACAGCAAAAGCTCCATGGCCAGTCTGGCCGTCTGAAGCCGTCCGCTGGCATTTAAACAGGGCCCCAGGACAAAACCAATATGGTACGCACTGATATTTGCCGGATCCAGCGCATTTTTATAAATCAGGCTTTTAAGGCCCGGATTTCCGGTCACAGCCAGACGCTTTAAGCCCTCCTTTACCACAATCCTGTTTTCATCCTTCAGCTTCATCACATCTCCCACCGTAGCAATGGCAGCAAGCTCCAGAAGTTCCAGCCATTCCTTACGGCTGATGCCGTATGCTTCATAGAGAGCGCCAACAAGCTTAAAGGCCACCATGGCTCCGCAGATCTCCGGCCACGGATACCGGCTATCCCTGCGCTTGGGATTTACAATTACATCTGCAGGAGGCATCAGGTCTTCCCCTGTTTCCTCATTGGTCTGGATATCGTGGTGATCTGTAATGATCACCTCCAGCCCCAGCTCCTTTGCCAGGGCAATCTGGCTGATGGCGGCAATGCCGTTGTCACAGGTTACAATAGTCTGTATCCCGTCTTTTGCCGCAGCCTCAATGATATGCTCGTTGATACCGTAGCCGTCCCGGATCCGCTCCGGGATCACATAATCTGCACAGGCTCCAATCCGTTTGAATCCCTTATATAAAATAGCAGTGGAGCATACGCCGTCGATATCATAATCACCCACGATCCGCAGACGCCGTTTTTCCTGTACTGCCCTGCTGATCCGCCGGACCGCCTCCTCCATATCGGGCAAAAGCCCGGGGGAATAAAGATCCTCCAGGCTTCCGTTCAGATAGCGCTCAAATTCCGCTTCGCTTTCAATATCCCTGTTCCGTATAATTCTGGCTGTCACCGGACTGATGTGAAACCGTCCTGCCAGAGCGTTAAAATCAGCTTTTTTTGCATGAAGCATCCAGATTGATCCTGTCATCCTGCTGTCCTTTCTCTTATGTCATTTCTGGGGATTTTTCTTACCCCTGCCCACCCCCCGTTTCATTTCCTCCGGGAATCATCCTTCCAAGCAGCCCGCCAATCACAGCCGGCAGCAGCCATCCAAGACCGGGAGCATAGCCTGGAAGATGCCTCATACCTTCCGTTATGCCCGGAATCGCAAGAGCTGCCTGATCCATGGTCCAGACAACGCTTACCGCCGCCGTAAACAGGATCGACAGACGGTACACCCAGATCCTGCGCCCTGTAAACCGCTCCATAAAAGCTAGAGCAATGAGAACAATCGCGATCGGATAAACGGCATTTAAAACAGGAACGGAATATTTCAAAATACGGTCCAGTCCCGCGCTGGAAATCAAAAGGCTGATAACTGCAAAAACCACCGTCCATATCCGATATCCAACGCATGGCGCCAGAGTAGAAAAAAACTGGCTGCAGCAGCAGATCAGTCCCACACAGGTATTCAGGCAGGCGATAAAAAAGATAATCCCCAAAATCACCATTCCCGAAATGCCAAAAAGATCTCCGGCCACAAAGGTCAGGATTCTGGCTCCGTTGGTGCCTGCTCCCGCCTGCTGTCCTACAGGGCCTCCAATATAGGCCAAAGCACCATAGACCAGAGATAAAAGGATCCCCGCCATAAGTCCGGCCTTTATCGTTTCCCGGATTACGGAATCCTCTCTGGAAATCCCCTTATTTCTTATATTAAGAGAAATGATAATGCCAAAATTTAAAGCCGCAAGCGTATCCATGGTCTGATACCCTTCCATAAAGCCTCTCACCGAAGCTCCTGCCGCAAATTCTGCCGCTGTCTCGCCCACCCCCTCCATGGGCCAGATCAGCCTTCCCGTAAATAATACTGCAATCAGGATCAACAGTGCCGGACAGGTCACCTTGCCCAAACGTTCTGAAAGGGTTTCCGGATGAACGGACAAAAGAAGGGCAATGGCAAAAAACACAAAGGAATATCCCAACTGAGCCCAAAACTGAACCGTCATGCCCGTATGGCCCAGATAATCTCCCAGCTGGGCTCCCGCACCGCTGAGAACAGGAAGCAGCGTCATCTCAAAGGAAGTGCTTGCAGTTCTGGGAATCGCCAGGAAGGGGCCGATCGCCAGATACGCGGTTAAAGTAAATAAAAGCGAAAATCTCCCGCCCACTTTTCCCGCCAGCTTTTCAAGTCCTCCTGAAACAGCCACCGCAGCCACTCCCAGAACCGGAAGCCCCACTGCGCTGATCAAAAAGCCGGCCATAGCCGGAATCACCTGAGCGCCTGCCCGTGCAGCCAGATCCGGAGGAAAGATCAGATTTCCCGCACCGAAAAACATCGAAAATAAAGTAAATCCTACCAGAAGCAGATTCTGGATGGAAAGCTTTTGTATTGTCATAAATCTCCACCTGTTCTGTATCCGATTGCGTCATTTTTTATCGCCGCTGCCTGCAAAAATATCTGCAGAGCTTCTTATCATCATACCATATTCCGGGGCAGGTTTCAACTGCGGCAAAATTCCTGCAGGTAAAATTCCTACACAGTTTTTACACAATTCTGTCACAGTTTAAGCGTATTCTATTCTGGTATATGAACTACATTAAAGTGAGGGAACACCAGATTATGACCAATGAACAGTATTACAGCCTGATCCAGTCCTATGAGGATGCCAGAAAAATCCTGATTTCCCGACTGGAAATACTGGATCACAGCCTGTATGGGAACCATACCGAAAGCGGGCCTGTCCATACCATCCAAAGCCGGATCAAGTCAAAAGACAGTATTGAGGAAAAGCTTAAGCGCTCGGGAAAAACAAACAGCATTGCCAATGCCAGAGATTATCTGTTAGATATCGCCGGAATCCCGGTTTATTGCCTTGATACAATGGAATATTTTCCCGTAGAGGTTCAGCTGCGCACCATGTCCATGGACTTCTGGGCCAGTATGGAACACCGTATCTGTTACAAAAAGAATCCTCATGGCCAGGAACAGCTGAGCCGGGATTTTAAAATTTATGCGGATATTTTGGAAGAAATCGAACGACAGCTGGAAGGCTACAGTGATGTAAAGAAAAAGATAGAATAATTGCAAAAAACCTCGTAAGCGAAACACCTACGAGGTTTTTATCATGCGCCAGAGAAGATTCGAACTCCCGACACTACGGTCCGTAGCCGTATGCTCTATCCAGCTGAGCTACTGACGCATCTTTCATTACTTTGGCTCGTCTGCCTCAGCAACGTAGATTATTATATGCGATAAAATTCAAAATGTCAACTACTTTTTTCATTTATTTTTTTTTATTTTTTGGCAGTTTTACATCTCCATAAAAAGTTGTTTTCTGACAGCTGCAGCAGATATTTTCTTTCATTTGATTTATTTTGACACAGAATCTTTATTTACATTCTTTTCTGAATCATTTATAATTTATTTATATTTTTTTTAATATTTTAAGGAGGGTTTCTTATGGTACTGCAAACACAAGCTCTTATTATCGTAGCTGCCTATCTGATCGGCATGCTGTTGGTTGGCTTCATCGTGGGGAAACTGAAGATCAAAGACAGCAGCGACTATATGCTGGCCGGACGGCGTATGGGACTTTTTATGGTGGCATTCTCATTGTCAGCCAACAATATCGGCGGCGGTTCTACTACAGGACTGGCGCAGAAAGCCTACGGCGAATGGGGAATGAGTGCGATCTGGTATGTACTGACCGCATCCATCGCTATGATCCCATTGGCTTATTTCGCCCCGAAGATCCGCAAAACCATGGCTGTGACCATTCCTGAGGTTGTAGGACGCAGATTCGGAAAAACATCCAGTACTCTGACTGCGGTTTTGAGTATCCTGTCCCTTTTCTGCCTTACCTCATCCCAGATTGCAGCCTCCGGCACTGTAGTAGCCAGCCTGACCGGAATTCCTACCAATGTAGCTCTGCTGATCGCAGGCGCTGTAGTGATTCTCTATACTACCTTTGGCGGCATGATCGCAGACCAGATTTCAGATTTGGTCCAGTTCGGCATCATACTGATCGGTCTTGCTGTTGCCACCCCCATCGTAATCCACGGATGCGGCGGATGGGACGCCATTTCTGCGGCTCTTCCTCCTGCTCATTTAAGCTTTACGAAAATCGGCTGGGTAACGATCATCGGATACATCTTCAACTATTTCTGCACCTTCCTCGCAGGCCCTGAGATGGTATCACGTTTTGAAACTGCAAAAAGTGAAAAGGTCGCAAAGGAAGCCGCCTGGCTTTCTGCTGTACTGATGGCGGCCATGTCCATTTTCCCGACACTTCTGGGCCTGGCAGCTCTGGCTACCATGCCGGAACTGGCCGACGGCGGAAAAAATGCCATGATGGCCGTTACCTCCGCCCATGCTCCCGGAGCCATCGTCGGCATCATCTCTGCCGCTATCATCTGCGCCACCATGTCCTCTGCGGACTCTAATCTGTTATGTATGTCCACCATGCTGATGAATGACCTGTATCTGAAATACGGCGGCAAACAGCTTAAGGATAAGCAGGTTATCGCCTACACCCGTACCTGCAACGTTGTGGCAGCAATCATTGCCATGATCATCTCCATGGCAGGAATCCCCATCGTAACTATGAACACCTTTGCCTTTGGCATCCGGTGCGCGGGCCCCTTTGCAGCCTACGGACTTGGCCTGATCGTACCAAAGGCGACTAAAAATTCCGGTATTCTCTCTTTGATCGGCGGAACGATCGGTTTCTGCTTCTGGCAGTATCTCAGCGGCGGAGGCTTTAAATTTGGCATTCTTCCTGTGGTATTCGGCTGTGCAGTCAGCGTAGCTGTATTTTTCCTTGTAAATGCCATCGAATGGAGCCGCGGTGTAGAACCCGCCCCCTCTGCCTATATGGATGAGAAATAATCTGTTCTGAAACCAGAATTACAAAAAGCGCCGTCGCTTCCTAATCTGCTACGGAAACTACGGCGCTTTTTTACTGGGCTGGCGGGATTCGAACCCTCGTATGCAGGAGTCAAAGTCCTGTGCCTTTACCGCTTGGCGACAGCCCATTATATTAAAAAATCCTCTTCTCATCATCACGAAAAGAGGAAAGGGTGAGTAGAGGGATTCGAACCCTCGGCCTCCAGAGCCACAATCTGGCGCGATAACCAACTTCGCCATACCCACCATATATCATTCAATTAGAGCTTACGCTCAATGAGCCTGAAGGGATTCGAACCCCCGACCCACGGCTTAGAAGGCCGTTGCTCTATCCAGCTGAGCTACAGACTCATCCGTGATGCTTGCCGCATCAACGTGTTATACTTTATCATACTTTATCAAGAAATGCAAGCACTTTTTTTATATTTTTTTAGTTTTTTTATTCTGAAATTTTATCCCGCTTTTAACCGGGATTTCACTTACATGTCTCCACATATTTCCCGGTCTGCGCTATGGATCATACAGCTGATCCTCTTATATACCAGGGCAGTCAGAAGAGAAACGATCACTCCTTTTAATAAATTAAACGGAGCTACACAGAAAATCGCCAATCCCCACACACTGCTTACCGCCGGATTAATTGCAGCCCCCGCTTCCAGGATATTATCCAGAGGCATGAACCGGGAATAAAACGGAATCATTACAAGGGCATTGATCATCGCCCCCACTGTAGCCATTAAAATAGTCCCCACTGCCATTGCCTCAATTGCTCCTTTTTTCGTCTTACGGAGACGGTAGATCATTCCTGCAGGCACGACCATAGAACAGCCGATCACAATATTAGCAAACTCTCCCACAAAACCGGTAGAAGTCGGTTTGAGAAGGAGCTTTACCAGGATCTTCACTCCCTCCATCACAGCACCTGCTACAGGTCCCATAGCAAAAGTTCCCACAAGTACCGGAACTTCAGAAATGTCAAGGCCGTAAAAACTGGGAGCTATAAAAGGAAGAGGCACCTCAAACAGCATCAGAACTGCCGCCAGAGCTCCAAACATTCCCATCAATACTACCTGCTTTGTTTTCATCTTCATTGTCAGATCCTCCTGTTTTGATGTAATCTGCCGGGGTAAAGAATGACAGCAGCAGGCTTAACCAAAACATCTCCGCTTTCTCTCCCACTGACAAAAAAAATCCCGGCTGATCTTGGATCCTCCGGGATAAAATACGCATTTTATACAGCAAATCTGCATCCAGGTCTGCTCTGCCCATCTTCTCTCATCCAGACTGTAACTGTCGGTTCCGGAATCACACCGGATCAACCGCATATGCGGGTCGCGGACTCTACCGCCGGTAGGGAATCTCACCCTGCCCCGAAGAATGTATCTGATGTCAGTATACTCCCGTCAGGGCATTTAGTCAAGCTGTTTTTAGGCACAAAAAAAGCAGGTGATGGGAATCGAACCCACGTATCTAGCTTGGAAGGCTAGTGTTCTACCATTGAACTACACCTGCACGAACAAGAGGTATTATAAAACAGGATGAGGGAATTGTCAACTGTTTTTTCAAAATTCCCTCATCTTTACCAGAAATAAACCAAAAAGAAAAAATCTTTTTTCAATTTCTCACGTTTATCTATGGCTAGTCTGAACTGTTACTAAATTCACGCAAAAACAGGCGGGTAAGGTCTGCGGCCTCCTTTCCCGCCTGTTTTTGCAGTGCTGCAACTGAACTATAAATTTATGTATCTTACAGCATAATGTACTTCCCGATAAACAGCACCGCCAGCACATACATCAGCGGGCTGATCTTCTTTTCCTTCATTTTTCCGGTCACTACATTGATTACAACGTAGGAGATAACGCCCATTGCAATTCCTTCGGAAATGCTGTACATGAAGGGCATTGCGATGATGGCAACGTATGCGGGAATAGCTTCTGTGAAGTCATCAAAGTTAATCTTTGTAATAGAGGTCAGCATCAGAAAGCCTACTACTACCAGAGCCGGAGCCGTTGCAAAGGACGGGATGGCCAGGAAAATCGGGGACAAGAACAGGGACAGTCCAAAAAGGATTGCAGCTACAACTGCGGTAAGTCCCGTACGTCCGCCCTCTGCCACGCCGGATGCACTCTCTACAAATGTGGTAGTGGTGGAGGTACCAAGCATAGCGCCTACAGAGGTTCCGATGGCGTCGGATAACAGGGCGCCGCGGATCCTTGGGAGCTTTCCATCCTTATCCAGCATATCTGCCTTGGAAGCCACGCCAATGAGGGTTCCAAGGGTATCAAACAGGTCTACGAACAGGAATGCAAACATGACTACAAAGAAATCCAGGGATAAAATACCAGAAAAGTCCATCTGCATTAAGGTAGGCGCCAGACTGGGAACGCTGATTCCATTGGAAAAATCAGGCAGCAGACTGTACATGCCAATCTCAGGATTTACCTGATAGATTCCAAGAAGCTGGCAGAGAATGCCAAGACCCCATGTGATCAGGATACCCCAGAGGATGTTTCCTTTTACGCCCTTTACAACCAGAATACCTGTAACCAGAATACCCACCAGAGCCAGAACGACTGTGATCCCTTCACTGTTAAACAGACCATTTTCTACGGAACTTTTAAAAGAATACACGCCTACCAAAGTCGCGCTGTCTACTACAATATGCGCATTTTGCAGGCCGATAAATGCAATGAAAAGTCCGATACCCACAGATACCGCATGTTTTAAATTCATAGGGATGGCATTGAAAATCGCCTCGCGTACATTTGTCAAAGACAGAAGGATAAATACGATACCTTCAATAAATACGGCTGCCAGAGCGGTCTGCCAGCTATACCCCATCTGCAAAACAACGGTATAGGAAAAATACGCATTTAAGCCCATACCGGGAGCAAGTACAAAGGGATAGTTGGAAAATGCCGCCATTAAGAGCGTCGCGATCAGGGCTGCCAGAGCGGTAGCGGTAAATACAGCGCCGCTGTCCATTCCACAGGCGCTCAGCACGCTGGGATTAACTGCCAGAATGTAGGCCATTGTCATAAAAGTGGTAATTCCTGCGATGACCTCTGTTTTTACATCTGTCTTATTTTCCTTCAGGTGAAATATTTTCTCCAGATCCATACAAGTTTCCTCCTACTTTTTCATTCCATGTTCCGTTTTGCCGCTCTTTTATGAAAAAGAAACAGCCCGGATTTCCTGCAGCTGTGTATCTATCAGGCCACAGGTATTTAAACGCAGCTTTGGAATTACAGGAAGGCTTACAAATGCCAGAGTCATAAAGGGATCGATCCCCTCTCTGACACCCAGACCGGCCGCCAGTCTCTTAAGCTCCTCCAGCTTTTCATCTACTGCTTCTGCTGCCATTGGGTTCATCAGTCCGCCGATTGGAAGAGGAAGAAGCCCCAGTACCGCTCCGTCCTTTACTACGGCAATCCCTCCCTGCGCCTTTCTCACCGTCTCCGCGGCCAGAGCCATATCCCGGTCACTGACGCCGGCTGCAATGAGGTTATGGGAATCATGCGCTACACTGGTCGCCACTGCTCCGGCCTTTAAGCCATAGCCTCCCAGAAATCCAATCCCCTTATGTCCGGTTCCTTTATGGCGTTCCAGAACAGCCAGCTTTATAATATCCTCCTGAGGATTTACCCCGGGAGCAAAGCCAGGAATCTGTACCCAGGCTGCATTCCGCTCCTTTGTCAAAAGTTCTCCTGGTGTAAGCTCAATCACCCGACAGTAAGCCCCCTCCGGCTCCAGCCTGAAATCCTGCTCACAAACTTCCTTCATATGGAAGGAATGATGCACACGGTCAAAGGACGGGCTTTCGGATTTCTCTCTGCGCTTCTCTTGTGAGATCAGCTCTCCCATCTGCGCCGCCAGCTTCCCGTTTTTATAGACCTGCACTGCTTTTATCTGCTCCAGATCCTCTAAAACCACCAGATCTGCCCGATAGCCCGGCGCTACCGCCCCATTTTCACGAAGACCAAAATACCGGGCCGGATGAAGCGTTGCCATCTGAATCGCTGTCACCGGATCTGCTCCCAGCCGGACTGCTTTTCGGATGATCCCATCCATATGGCCCTTTCTCTGCAGATCTCCCGGATGTTTATCATCCGTAACAAACATACATCGGTTTGCATAAGGCTGCTTGCATAATGAAATAAGTCCTTCCAGATTTCTGGCTGCTGTTCCCTCGCGGATCATGATCCACTGTCCCCGCCGCAGCTTTTCCAGCGCTTCCTCTGCTTCGGAGCATTCGTGATCCGAAGCCACTCCCGCAGCGCAGTAAGCATTTAACTGATATCCTGAAAGTCCGGGAGCATGGCCGTCAATCCGTTTTCCCCTGTCCGAACAGTCCTTAAGCTTAGCCAGAACGCCTTCCTCTGCCTTTACAGTACCGGGAGCATTCATCATCTCTGCCAGCCCCAGCACCCTGGGATTTTCATAGTAGGCTCTCAGATCCTCTGCACGGAGCACAGCCCCGGACTCCTCTAAATCGGCTGCCGGTACGCAGGATGGAAGCATAAAAAACACATCCAGCATCAGATTTTCTGTTTCATAAAGCATGTAATCGATTCCCTCTGTGCCTGCCACATTGGCAATCTCGTGGGGATCTGTAATCACTGCCGTGGTGCCGTGGGGCAGGACCGCCCGTTCAAACTCAGCCGGCCTTACCATAGAACTTTCCAAATGAATGTGGCCGTCTATAAAGCCTGGGCAGATAATCTTTCCTGACAGATCCACCTCCGTTTCTCCCTCATAGGAACCGACTCCTGCGATGTATCCACCTTCTATTGCCACATCGGCTTCCTCCAGCTCCCCGGTAAATACATTCACTACCCTGGCGCCCTTTAACACCAGACCTGCCCTTTTTTCACCCGAAGCCGCCAGAATCCGCTCTCTTAAGGAGCTGCTGTCCTGTCTGCTGCTCTTTCCTTCCATGAAGCTCTGTGCCTCCTTTCTGTGCTCTGAAACACCATTTTCCAGATTTTTACTCTCTATCCGCACAAAAAAACCACCGCTGCCTTCATGCTTTCACAGACGCTCCCGCTGTGAAAACTTATAGACAACTATTTGCGGTAGTTGGTAGAAACGCTCAACCAATTATGAGCATATATAAGCTTTGTCAAAATTCAACTATTCACGTTCCATTTCTTTTATTTTTTTAATCATATCACACAAGTATTGTATTGTCAACTCTTAAAAATACCGGAATTTTCCGTTTATTACGAATCATTCCGGTCGATTGACTGATTATCATTCCATCAGTCGGTCTGGATACAGAATATCATAGCTGACTGTCTGATAAAACCCTTTACAAATTGACGAATAATCCTTTCCATATACCCCCATAAGATGCATCATTTTTGTTACAGCCGACTCCAGAGTCATATCATACGTTTCAATCAATCCAAAATCCCGTTTCACCTTTTTACCTACTTTATATACCTCCATATTGCTCCCCTCGTTTACAACCTGCGTTGCAATCACAACGATCTTTCCTTTTTGCCTCCAATGTCTCATCTGACTGTAAAATTCATCTCTGAGAGATTCTGGTATTCCTCCTACGCCAAAACTTTCAATAAGCAGGCAATCATACTGCTCGAATAAATATCCTAAAAGTGCAGGGCGACTCCCCGGAAGAAGCTTTAATATTGCAATGCTGTCATTCATGGCTTCATAAAAATGAACGCTCAGGTTCTCCTTCTCCTGAAATACAAAACGTATAATTCTGCCTTCCCGAATAGATGCCATTATCGGAAAATTAACACTGGAAAATGCATCATAACTGTGAGCGCATGTTTTTTTTGCTCTTGTCCCTGCAATTACACATCCGTCAAAAACCACCGTCACCCCACAGGATTTTTCATCACACACATAATATATACTGTCTGTCAGATTAGTTTTTGCATCTGTTATATCCAGACAAATCGGCTTTTGAGAACCTGTGAGAACAATCGGCTTGGGAGAATTCTGTATCATATAGGAAAGCGCGGCAGCTGTATATGCCATTGTATCTGTTCCATGAAGAATAACAAAGCCGTCATATGAGTCGTAATTCTTCTTTATTGACTGCAGAATCATCTGCCAGTAAAACGGTGTCATATCCGTACTGTCAATATTACATACCTGCATAATCTTAATATCGCAGATTCTTTTAACTGATGGTATATACTTTAAAATATCATCTCCCTCTAATCCCGGAGCAAGCCCCTCTTTCCCCTGAGTAGAGGCAATCGTGCCGCCCGTACAAAGCAATAAAATTTTTTTCTTATCCATCTTTCACTTCCTCTATATCTATCGGCTTTTAATAAAATCCCCCATAAAAGTTTTCAGTAGGGATAACATTAATAATTGCCTTGGAGTCCATCCTGCGTACCACATCTGCAATATCCTGTATCTCATAAGCAGTGATTACTATGTGAAGCAAATTTAAATGCCTGTAAGCTTCCCGGTTCTTTTCATCTAAAAACATTCTGCCGGATTCCTAATGACTCCGGCAGAATAATATATTGCATTAGATATTTTCAAGCTTATAATGATCGCGCACGCCATCCAAAATCTTACTTCCCACTTTCGTGTGGAACAGAGGATCCTTGGGAATGTCTGGGTTAATTCCCAAGTCCTGAGGTGCAAGGCAGGCCACAATCTGCATTGGAATTATATATTCCCATGAAGAAAACAACGGATCTTCCACAAAATTACAAATCAGATTTTTACTGTTCTGCTCCACAATTCCCTCGGGAGATCCAATCAAATAATTGTGAGGAGTCCATTCCTTCAAAACCTCAATCAACCGCAGTGTTCTGGGCTTATAATCCCCTTTAGATGCCAGATAAAAAATATGGGTGCTTTCTGTTACAGAATTATAAATACCATGGAAAAATTCTTCAATATCATATCCCGTTACACCCTGACGTACGGTTTCAAGTATTTTTAATGCGCCCTCCAATACGTCGGCATACATGCCGTCATATCCCACAACAATAATCCTTTTTGCGGGAAGAAATTCATCCCTAATCCTTCCATACCATTCCACAGCTGCCTTTGTCACATTTCCCAGATTGTCAATTACACGGTACATACGCTCAAAATAAGCCTCTGCTTTCTCCTTAGATACAATACCTTTTTCCAAAGCCAGTTCTGTCAGCATCATCATCAGCGTAACCGTCGTACCTGCATATCCCTTGGTTTTAGCTCCGCACTGTTCATTTCCTACCTGAATTAATGTTCTGGTATCTGCGTGTTCAAAGATAAGAGCTGACGGATTTTCTGAAACAGCCGCTGTGTAAAGCCCCTGCTTCCTTGCGGCATCCAGACCAGCTACCGTAGACAGGCTTTGTCCTCCCTGAGACATACCAATCACAAGAGTGTGTTTATTAAATACTTTTTCACTACGTTCAAACTGAGTGGGATACATACAAAATACCTTCATCCCCAGCAGTTCTTCCAGATAATTCTTTGCAGATAATCCTGCATGATAGCTGGTGCCGGACCCCAATACATAAATCTGCTGGATATCCTTATCCTTAGCATATGCTGTAAACTGCTCTGTGATTTCTTTACGATTGCAAATGATATTGCGAAGTACCTCCGGAGTTTCGCAAATATAACTGTACATTCTGGACTCACTCATTAGAAAATACCTACGACAGAACCAGCAATTCCAAAGAGAATAATTCCCCAGAGAACAGTGGTCGTCTTTATTCCTTTCTGTAATAATTTGTAAATAACAAATGTTAATCCTAACGGAAGAATATTTGGAAGAATGCTGTTAAATATATCCTGAATCACAACATCTGCTCCATCCATACTGATTACCAGAGGCGTAGAAAGCGCGACCATGGATGCACACATGGAGCCAACTACTACCAACCCGAGAATTTTAGCCACTTCTGTAAGAAGGGCAATTACTCCCCCCTGAGACATGTTCTCAAGAAAACTGACACCGCTCTTATATCCAAGCTTTAAGCCCTGATAGCGCACAAAAAGCTGTGGAATATTATACATCAGGAAAAACAATACAGCTCCCAATATGCTCCCCTGAGCTGCAAGGCTTGCTCCGATACCGGCTGCAATAATCCTGAGTGTTCCCCAGAAAAAAGAATCACCGATTCCGGCTAAGGGCCCCATTAAAGCAGTCTTAACTGCATTAATAGATTCTTCATCACACTCCTCCCCGTTTTCTCTGGCCTTTTTAAACTTTTCCTCCATAGCTATGGAAGCCCCTGTAATAAACGGAACCACACAGGGCGTTGTATTAAAAATAGCCAAATGCCGCTTCAGCGCTTTTGAAGCCTCCTCTTTATCCGGATACAGCTTTTTTAAAGCCGGCACCATCTGATAAGCGAAGCCAACATTCTGCATACGCTCATAACAAAAACATGCCTGAAGAGGGAATGTGCGCCAGAACGTCTTTTTAAATACCTCTTTAGTCATAACGGATTCCTGTACTCTTCCGTTCTCCTGATCTACATTACTCATCATAATTCACCCCCCAGATCATCTGACATTTCACAGCCGCCGTCCCCTTCTGCTGCCGCCAACGCCGTTTTTTCATTTTTTGTATACTGGAAAATAATATAGGCTATTGTCGTTCCGATCACAGCAGCTCCTACTGTATTAACGCCTATTAAAGATGTAAGAACCCATCCTACAAAGAAAAACGCCGCATTCTTTGTATTAAAGAGAAGCTGCATCAGTATTGCTATTCCCAGAGCCGGGAGCATACCGCTTGCAACTGATAAACCATTTGTGACACTTTCCGGAATCATTTCTACAAATGTTCCTATAACGGCAGATCCCAGTAATGCCCCTGCAAATACGAGTACAAAATAACTTGCAAAAAACAGGGCGGCGCCTCCCCAAAGAGCACGGTCAACACCTGAAAAATCTCCTCTTTCAGCCGCCTTATCTGCTTTGCTTACAAAAAATGCATTGGCCGTACGGTCCACAATCCCCACCAGCTGTCCAAGGGTCGCAATCGGAAGAGCAAGAGCTACCGCCGCGCTTATATCAAGTCCGGATGTAATAGCAAATGCCGTTGCAAGAATACTTCCTGATACTGTATCCGGAGGCGTAGCAGAGCCAATTCCTACAACACCCATCATAACCAGTTCAAGAGAAGCTCCAACAATAATACCTGTCTGTAAATCCCCTAAAATAATCCCTACCAGGGGCCCCAGTATTAACGGCCTTTCAATCATCCAAAGCCCAAAGACACGGCTGTCCCATATTCCAAATCCGCCAAGTATTCCCAACAAAACCGCCTGTACTATACTCATACCCTCACCTCACACTATTTGTTAAAATTCCTTCTGATTTCCTCGCTGTTCAATTTTCTGGAAGCTGGATCTGCCTGCATAAATATATTAATTCCCTTTTGTTCCATACGATCCATTACGCAGATATCATCTTCACTCATATAGGAATTCATATCTATCTGCTTTTTTCCCTCTCCACTTCTAAGGCCGCCCAACAGCACATCCCTTACAGCACTTCCTGTCTTTCCACACACATACTCTGCATCCTGCATGGTCTTGGTAATAACCATGATTGTCCGTTCTGCGTGCTTGGGATTATTGATCACTGCTACCGCTCCCTCCAGAGATTTCATGGAAAGGGTAATTCCCGGAGGTGTTGCCAGCTTAAATGCAATCTGCATGGTTTTATCTGTAATAACCTTATCGTTCGCTATAACAACAGTGTCAACTTTATAATAATTTGTCCACGCCACAGCTACCTGTCCATGTAAAAGTCTGTCATCCACTCGCAATACCTTTATCATTCCCGTCCCTCCTAAAGTTCTCCATCCTGATCTGGAAACTTTTGTTCATCCATATCATTCAAAAAAAGAATCGTATCCTTTGCCTGTGCTGCAATGCTTTTCAGAAGTTTTATATTTTCTTCTTTTTGATCGGTCAAATCAGTCATTAAAAGACCAATCAGAAGCCCCAGATTCAATCCGGTCAGCAGATACACATTTTCATATTCCGAAATAATCCTAAGCGCAGCCTGAGTTGTGCTTCCCGCCGCCATATCCGTAACCACAATCACCTGTTGGTTTCCAAATAACTCAACTGCCTCTCTAAGCATATCGGCAGCCTGTTCCATACTCGTTTCCATCGTGATGCTCAATGCCTTCAAATCCGGCACATTCCCTAAAACAAATTCACAGGACTGTGCAATTCCCTTTGAAAATTCTCCATGCGTCAGCAGAACTACATGATTCATACTTACCTCCTGCTCTCTTTTGTAATGTATATACATTTAACTATAAAATAATATACATTTTATAGTTTGTCAATAGCATATTGTATATTTTTTTAATATTTTTTTACATAATCAGCATCTGTATTCACTTGACATTTGTTTAATATATCAGTAATATATGTATATACTTTTATTTGAAATATTGTATATGAAAGGGTAGAAATGAAAAAAACCGCTATATATTTACAGATTGCACAGAATATTATAGAAATGATTCAGGATGGCACACTTCATCCCGGCGATCAGTTAATGACTGAATCTCAATTATGCGAAAAATATAACGTCAGCAGGATGACTGTAAACAAATCCCTTTCCACTCTGGTTGCCCAAAATTATATCAACAGAATTCCGGGAAAGGGAAGTTTTGTATTAGAAGCGAATGTATTGAAAAATATCGATGAAAGCGTACCCTCCAGTTTTTCAAGAGACATATTGTCCATTAACAAAAAACCCGGAGCAATTCTCGTAGAATACAGGGTTGTATATGCTAAGGAAATACCGGATGCAGCCCGGCAGCTCCTTCTTTCTGATAACGAACTGGTCCACTTCATCCATCGCATCCGCACTATTGATGATATGCGTGTTGCACTAAGCTATACCTATATTCCGTGTAAATATCTTCCTGCTCTGGATGTAACTATTTTAGAGCAATCACTATACCGGTATCTGGACGAGGAATATAATATACATCCTTCTGCAACTGACTATACCTTTAAAGCCCTTCTTCCTACAAAAAAACAGCAGGCTCTGCTTTTAACAGAATCCTGTGCTCTTTTAAAGGTTAGCCATACAAGCGTAATCGATAATGGCGCTCTCTTTGAATATACAGAAACCTATTATGCCGGAAACCAGTATACATACCATTTTTCTAAAAAATAATAGAAGGCGGAGAAGGCCCATTACAGCTTCCCCGCCTCATATCTACAGATAATAGTGGTTAAATGCCGCCTCTCCGTCCTCCCCGATCTCCATGATCATATAGGACGGCCGCCTGCCCTCCTGCCTGGGGTAAGACAGGCTTCCGGGATTAAGCACGATCAGATCTTTTTGTCCCTTCTTTCGGTCAATCTCAAAAAAAGGCCGGTGGGTGTGACCGAACATAGCGATATCAAAATCTCTTGACCTTGCCTCTTCTTTTAAATACTCTGTGCTTAAAGACACATGATAGTAATGGCCATGGGTTAAAAGCGTTTTGTATTTTCCGATCATAAGATCCCGTTCCCGCTCCAGATGGGAAAAGAAGTCATTGTTTCCCAGAACCATCTCCAGTTCACAACCCGGTTCGGCCCAATGAGCGATGTACTGTTCGCTTCCTTCGGCATCTCCCAGATGGATCAGCATATCAAAGGGCTTTTCCTTTTCCATGACCCACTGGAGATTTCCATCTTTTCTGTGCGTATCACTGACAATCAGTATTTTCATCCCCTGTTTCCTTCCTTTATCTTACGCCATTCTCCCACCTGTCACCGCAATCTCCTGCTTCAGCGCGCTCTTCATGGCCTCTAATGCCTTTCCTCTGTGGCTGATCCTGTTTTTCTCCTCCATGGTAAGTTCCGCAGAGGTTTTTCCAAATTCAGGAAGATACAGGATAGGATCATAACCAAAGCCGCCCGTTCCGGCAGGTTCCTTTGCGATCACACCTTCCATATATGCCTCTGTCTGGATCACTCGTCCATCGGGCAGCACAGCTGCAATATTGCAGACAAAGCGGGCGCTCCGCTCCTTTCCCTCTGCCCCCAAAAGCCGGTCTATGATATTTCTGTTTTTAATCTCATAGGAGGTATCCTCTCCCATATACCGCGCAGAATAAACGCCCGGCTCGCCGCCGATATAATCCACTGCCAGACCGGAATCATCTGCCAATACGATCCCGCCTGTATGCTCCCAGACAGCTCTGGCCTTGATACGGGCATTTTCGGCAAAAGACGTTCCATCTTCTGTAATATCCAGAGAAACTCCTGCCTCCTTCATGGACAGCACAGGAAGCCCCAGATCGGACAAAATGGCCCGGATCTCCCTCATTTTTCCCTGATTCCCTGTTGCAAAAATGATCTTCTGTTCCATAATCCTCTATCCTTTTGTATTGGTATATGCCTTCAGGCAGAGGTTGCATTTCTGAGTTTCCTCCACACGCTCCCAGAGACTGCCGTCATGGCTCAGATATCCTTCTCCGTCTGTAAGATCGACTCTGGCGATCCCGTCTCCGGCATCATATTCGATCGCTGCCGGATGAACGGTATCCGGAGTTTTTATTTTAACTATTATAGCAAATTTTTCTCCTGCATCCAATAGTATTTTTTCATCAAAAGGAACCGTATAATAGCCGGAATACATCAGTTTTCCCCTGGCTATGGGCCTTCGGTCATTCAAAGCCCGATCCATACGGGCGCTCTGGCTTTCCTTTTCAGCCCCGGAAATCCCCTCCTGTACTTCCGGCAGATATCTGGCCAGATACATTTCATACTCCGTATCGGGTCCGGTCGCATAAAATCCGGCGGCTTCCAGTTCTTCCTTCTCACCTGCCCGGAAGGTATTGGCCGCCCAGACGGTATCCTGACCATAGCCGATCTGCCCTACCCAGCCGCACAGGTCGCTCTGATAGATCTTTTCATAAAGCCCGGCGGACTCTGCCCCGGTGTATACAATGTTGTGAACGCCGATATTGGTATCGTAATAGGACACATAAAAATAGCCTTCATCGCCAAAGTTTTCTCCCCAGCTGTTGGTACAGATAAATGCTCCGTCACCCTCCAGATCCATATTGAAATTTTCTTTTGGATAATCATCATCCCAGCCAATGATAACAGAATCATGGTTCGGCTCGTTCGTTCCCACATAGCAGTAGGAATTCGTATCCCGGTTGTAATACACGGATTCACTGTCATAATCCTGCATGGAAGTATAAAGGGAACTTTGAACTCCTCCCTCCAGATATACAGCCCTCTTGATCGCCTCATAATCCTTAGACGGAAGGATCTGGATTTCCTGTACATGAAGCCTGGGCTTCAGGCCGCAGGGGGAAACGCCGTCTCCATAAGGGTCCTCGGATTCCCACACGGGTCCCTGCCAGCCCAGAAGATATGCCATGGACATGGTATATTCTCCGCCTTCATCCTGTCCCAGCGTATAATTATTATGCATGGACATATGATCCACTGAAAATGACTCATTCTTCTCAGGAAGAAGCGACGATTCCAGTGCCGTCAGGGAGGCAAAGGCCCAGCAGGTTCCAAGAGAGCCCTGATTTCCAATCTGGGGCGCACGTCCTTCCTCCCTGTAATCATAGGAACGGGGCAGAATTGTATCCTCAGGAAGCCCCCGGTTCCAAATCTGGCAGGAAGCATCCTTCTCTCCCACCTCCGGAAGGGCAGAAAGGCTCTGCTCCGTTTGTTCTGTTTCCTGCCCGCGGACATCTTCATATCCGAACGAACTATCTGGACTCCTTTTATCTGCCAAAACAGCGCAGCCTGCCGTCATAACAGCTATGCAAACGGCCAAAACAGCCCCCAAAGCCCTCCTATTCCTGTTTATCAATTTTCTTCTCCTGACTGCGTCTGGGAGGCTTCGGCCCCATAAACTGATAGAAATAGGTTTTCAGCATGCCGTTATAGATCTTTCGGTTCTTATCCGCCTTGCGCCCAATGCATTTTTCCGTATCCTCATAGGATGTGATCAGGTACATAGACCAGGCGTCCAGAGCGGCAAACCGCTCTCCGATTTCCCTGTAGAGAACCGGAAGATTCTTCTTCTCTTCAATCCGCTCTCCGTAAGGAGGATTAGAAATAATAAAGCCATATTTTTTCGGATGGCTTAAAGCGCTTACAGGCCGCTGCTGGAAATGGATCATATGGTCCACGCCTGCAGACTGGGCATTTAAGCGGGCGGCCTTTACGATATCCCCGTCAATATCATAGCCCTGAATATCGACCTGCACGCTGTCATCCACCAGATCGTTTGCCTCATCCATAGCCTCATACCAGCATTTGCGCCCGATAATATTTTTCCAGTCCTCTGCCAGGAAAGACCGGTTCATGCCCGGAGCTATATTGGCGGCGATCATAGCAGCCTCAATAGGGAAGGTGCCGCTGCCGCAGAAAGGATCTACCAGGATCCGATCCTTATTCCAGGGTGTTAAAAGGATCAGGGCCGACGCCAGTGTTTCCGTAATTGGTGCCTTGCTGGTAAGAGTACGATACCCCCTTTTGTGAAGGGAATCTCCGCTGGTGTCAATTCCAATGGTTACAATATCCTTGTACAGAAAAACCCTCAGAGGGAAGCTGGCTCCATTTTCCGGGAACCAAGTCACCTTATAATGGCTCTTCATCCGCTCTACCATGGCTTTTTTCATAATAGACTGAATATCGGAGGGGCTGAACAGCTTGCTCTTGATGGAAGACGCCTTTGCCACCCAGAATTTTCCATCTTCCGGAATCAGTTCCTCCCATGCAATGGCTCTGGTGCCCTGAAACAGTTCTTCAAAGGTTTCTGCCTTAAAGCTGCCTGCTTTCAATAAAATGCGTTCTGCTGTCCTTAAAAATACATTGGCTCTGCAGATTGCCTCGTCATCTCCGATAAAGGTTACTCTTCCATCTTCTACAGAAGCGATCTCATATCCCAGATCCAGGATTTCTTTTTTTAGTACTGCCTCCAGGCCGAAATGGCAGGGGGCGATCAGTTCATAGGTCTGCTTCAACTGGTTCTCCTCTCTTTTACAATTTCATTTCCTTAACCGCTTCACCGTCCAGTGTACGGATGGTAAATACGCCGTCCTCCAAAATACCATATGTATGCGGATTTCCTCCCTTGGGAATGGACACGGAACCGGGATTTAACACCCTGATCCTGCCGCAGTCTCCCTCTGTCTCCTCAGCCTTTAACAGATGGGTATGGCCGTGTATGAGAATATCACCTTCCTGCATAGGCGGAAGATTGTCCTGATTAAAAATGTGTCCGTGGGTAGCATAAAGGGTCTTTCCCTCCACAGAAAAAAGGGCATAATCTGCCAGAATGGGGAATTCCAGAACCATCTGATCAACCTCCGTATCACAGTTTCCCCGAACAGCATAGATCTGGTTCTTTAATGGATTCAGCATGGCAATGACTTCTTTGGGAGCATATTCCTTTGGAAGGTCATTTCTTGGGCCATGATACAGAATGTCTCCCAGCAGCACCAGCCGGGAGGCACCGGATTCTTTATAAATATCTAACAGTCTCCTGCAGTAAAAAGCAGAGCCGTGAATATCAGATGCGAATAATAATTTCATGAGATGATGGTTCCTTTCTTTTTTAGTAATAAGGTGAGGCATTTCAGGATGGGGCTTCTTGTCCGGCTGTGGGCCGGACAAGAAGCATCGAATGTTCATCCGATGTGAAAACAGGCGGGAACCCGTGCTTACAAGCGAGCTTGACGCACGGGCTCCCGCCTGTTTTCACGCCGTCCTGAAGTGTTTCCTCTATTTTAAATCCCACAGAGGTCTTCTGTCAACGTATTTCCCCCTGTAATCCAACATTCCTCCTGCCAGATCAGACACCTCATATCCCAGGCGCCAGAGGTCTCTGCAGACCACCATGCTCTTGGCGCCGCGGTCGCAGTAACATACGATCATGCCCTGTCTGGGAAACTCTTCCAAACGTTCTCTTACCTCTTCATATGGTATATTCACACTGCCCAAAATGCGGTTCTCACCATACATCCACGGTTCTCTCACATCTGCCAGGAGGCGGACGTTTCCCTGCTCCAGCCATTGATCAAGCTGTTTGTACGAGATCATCGGAAAATCATTCATCACTCCACCCCGCTTTCTGTTTTCCTTCTGTCTGTGGCGTGTCCTACTGTAGTATATGCGTCTGCTCCGGACAGGTTCCTCACGAAGAAGCCTAAAAAAACGGCATCTGCAAAAAGAGTTCTCTCTGCAGATGCCATTTTTATGCGGATGCCTATCTTTCTGATCTCAAAGATCAGTCGTTAGAATCGTTTCTTGCGTTGTTTCTTCCGCAGTTCTCGTACTTATTCTCAGCGGAATTCTTCATGTTATTTTTAGAACGGCCGTTTGATGCGTTGTTTGAAGAGTTATTTCGGCTGTTGTTCTGTGCGTTATTCTGGCTGTTGCTGTAGCTGTTCATGTTGTCATTTCTGCTTGACATGGCAAATACCTCCTGAAATGATTTTCCTGACAGGCGAAACAATTTCCGCCGCCGGGATGGTTTACGATACACCCTCTAGTATGGCGGAAAACTGTGGTTTTATACAAATTCCTCAAAGCGGTTGCTTTTTTGAAATTTTTGTATTATAAATGAGTATGAGGTAATGCAGTTTCCCTTAAGCTGCACCCTCATCCTTATTAATTATTTATACTCCCCTTTGAGAAAAGGCCAGGATAGCTCCCCTATCCCGGCCTTTCTCTCTATCTTTTTATCCTAATCCTTTGCACGGAATCCGAACCGTGCGTGGGTTTCCCCCGTAATCTACTCCATAATACTTCTGATCTTTACCGGATTTCTGTAATTCCAGTTGGAAATCGTAATGCCTGTGCGCTCCGTAGAAGCGTGGACGATCTTTCCTTCTCCAATATACATGGCAACATGGTCAATGTTGCTTTTGCTTCCGTAAAACAAAAGATCTCCCGGACGCATCTGATCTGCACTGATTTCTTTTCCCTGAAGAGCCTGTCCTCTGGAAGAACGGTTTAATGTAATGCCTGCACCGTGCTGATACACATATCTGGTAAAGCCGGAGCAGTCCACACCTGTATGAGGATCGCTCCCTCCGTATTGATAGGGGCCTCCTACAAACTGCAGGGCATAGTCTGCAAGCTGCTGTCTCTTATAGGAAGCGGATGACTCCCTGGCCTCTTTCTGGATCATGGCGATCTCGCCTTCCTCTGCCTCTTCCACCACTGCATTTTCAGAAACCGGAAGATATCCTTCTGTATCGTGAACCCGAACCTTCATCCAGCCGTCTCCGCAGTCCTCTAATACTTCATATGTACTGCCGGCCTTCGCTGTAAAAAGAACCTCCTCGCTGTCGCGGTTCTTATTGATATTTACGCTTTCCGCTGTCACGGTCGCCACGTACGTACCTGCTGCAAACCCCGGCCCAATGGCTGCCATAGAAGTAAGAGGAGCCGCAAATACCAGCATCCCGCACACAACACCTGTTCCAACCAGTTTCCTGAAAAAATTATGCATGTTCTTCGTCATCCCCGTTTATTACAAATCCGATTTGAATTGTTACATATTTGTTACGTTCATTACGATTTTATTATAACATACATAAGATTTTCGTCAACCTGTTTATATTTTTTTAAGATTTACTCCAAAACACTTACAATCTTCACAGGCTCCCGGTAATTATAAGGAGACAGCTTAATGCCTGTTTCTTCTGTAGAAGCATGAACAACCTGCCCGTTTCCCGCATACATAGCCACATGATTGATCCTGCCAAAGGGACTGCTGTAAAAGATCAGGTCTCCTGGCTGCATCTCTTCTTCGGAAACTTCCGTTCCGCAGGCAGCCTGTCCTGTGGAAGAATGAGGAATCTCCACAGAAGCGCCATACTTCATGACATATCGTGTAAAACCGGAGCAGTCTACTCCCTTGTTCGGATCGGTTCCGCCGTATTTATATTCGCCTCCCAGAAACTGAAGAGCAAATTCCACTACTTCCCGCCGCTGTCTGGCCCCGCTGTCCACAGTCTGACGGTTCTTTTCTACCAGAGAGGCATTTCCTGCCGCAGAAATGTATCCCTCCCGGTTTCCCATGCGGATCTGTACCCAGCCGTCCTGTTCCTTTTTAAGCACCTCATAAGTCTGTCCTCTTTTTACCTGACCTACGGTTTTGGAATCCTTGTTTTTATATGTATATACATCCACAGATGGAGCCTCAATGGTCACCATATAAGAGGATCGGGTCTGCACCTCTGTCCTGGCCGCCGCCATGCTCTCCTGCGGATCCATCATCATAAGTCCTGCGAAAATAAATACTCCTGCTGCAGCCTTCACTGCAAGCCTGCGAAATACATCCAGCTTCAAATCTTAACTCCCCTGACTTTTAGAATACCTGAATCGGCTGTAATTGTTACAAAATTGTTACACAACGTAATAAAGTATATTCTTTCTGTCAGGATTTGTCAATGGAAAATGGTGGAATTACCTCACATCATACACATTATTCTCATCCTGGTTTCTTCCCTCCACAGAAATGTTTACATCCTTCCACTGCCAGTTCTTAATTCCCGCAATACGGCCAAATTCCTTCGCCTTTATATCCACATGCTCCAGCACTACATTCTCCATAGGGCGTTCCGGGAAAGCGTCTACCTCAAAGGCACGGGAACAGCCCTCATAGCCCTCCTCATTCCAGGAGCGCACATTGCGGATCTGCAGGTTTTTCACCTGGGGAACGCCCATTTCTCTGGAAACAGACTGTGCCAGTACCTTCCAGTGCTCCGGGATTTCCCCCTCATAGCCCTTCGGGATTTCGCAGTAGCTGTAAGCCGGGTGCCAGTTCAGGCACATATTGATGGGATATTTTACATTTACCATCTCCAGATCTTCTACCAGGATATCCTCCATCACGCCGCCTCTGGTGGCAGCGGATTTGATGCGGAAGCCGCAGTCTGTGCCGTGATACTTCATATTGCGGATCGTCACATTGCGGATGCCGCCGGAGGTCTCACTTCCAAGGGTTACTCCGCAGCCTGTGAGTACCTGGCAGTTCTGAATTAGTACGTCCTCACAGATACGGTTTACCCTGAGTCCGTCTGCATCCCTTCCTGATTTTACGCAGATGCTGTCATCATTGCAGGCCACCCGGCAGTTCTCTACTACTACATGGCGGCAGGAGTCAATGTCGATTCCGTCTGTGCTGGGCCCCTCATTATCCCGGATCCAGACACCGTCCACATGCACATCTTCTGAATAACAGATGTGCATATTCCAAAAGCCTGAGCGCCGGCTTCCGATTCCTGCAATTTCGATCCTCCGGCTGTCCATTACCACCAGGTTTCTCACTCGTCTGCAGTCATAATCCACGCACCATCGCAGGCCCATAGGATCATACTCGGCACGCATACCGCCTTTCTGATCCTCTCCCCAGTATTTATTCCACCAGTAGGGGCCCTGTCCGTCGATACAGCCTTCTCCCGTGATCTGCACATCCTCCTGATCCATCACATTGAGGATTCCCACCGGCCAGTCCATCTCTATTCCGGCCACCCGGTTTCTCATAATCGGATACTGCTCCTCCTCTGTGGTGCCTAAAAGCACAGCTGCGTCCTCCATCCGAAATTCCATATGGCTCTTTAAAAACAGAGAGCTGGTAAGATAGGTTCCTGCCTTCAGGCAGACAACAGACCGTTTTCCGTCTCTTCCCTCTTTGGCAGCCGCATCAATGGCAGCCTGAATAGCCTGTGTGTCCAGCGTCTTTCCGTCTCCTGCCGCACCAAATTCTCTGGGATCAAATATCTGTTCCATGTTCTCTTTCCTCCTCTTACTCTTCCGGACACAGCATACGCTCTGTCTCGATTCCGGCTAAGAGCACAATGCCCGTGCCGTGGGTATCATTAAAATTCCAGCCCAGCTCATAAGCATAATACTCTCTGCTGAAAGAATAGCCGGAGCCCCGGCATACGCCGTAGATATTTCCCTTCCAGTCAATGGAGGTACGGCACAGCGCCCTCCATCCCTTTATGGCCGCCTTTCTGTATGCCTCCCCGTCTGTATGCCAGCCATTTTTTACGCCCTTTGCAAAGCCGTATATAAACATGGCCGTGCAGGAGGTTTCCTCATAGGATTCCTTCATGGTAAGCACCTGATGCCACATTCCGTCCGGATCCTGTACCTTTAAATATCCCCGGCACAGCGTCCGGTAAATATCCAGAATCTCCTCTCTGTTCTCATGCTCCTTTGGCATCACAGAAAGCAGTTCAGCAGCGGAGAAGAGAGCCCAGCCGTTTCCTCTGCCCCAGGGAACCTTTGTCTGAACCCCGTAGTGAGTATCATAGATATGGGAGAGAACCCCTTCCTCCGGCATATACAGATAGCCAAAAATGCGCTTTAACTGTCCCGCCGCTTCCTTTAACCAGCATTCATCCCCACTGCGCTTATAGTAGCGGCACAGGAAAGGAACGCTCATATACAGATCATCAGCCCAGATGGTTTCATTCATAACAGGCAGGTAAGAATGGTTTCTGTAAAAGGTACCGTCCTCCATCCTCTGCTGCCTGTCCTTCATATAATCCGCCACCATGGCGCTGATAACATCCCCCTCCGGGATCTCATAATCCTTCATTACCTCCAGCAGGGCGGAAGCAAAGGAGCCACAGTCATCCAGGCTGTCAATGGTTGTGAGTTGATTGTGGAAGGGAGCTGCTCCGTAGTGCTCTTTATCCCACATACAGTACTCATAAAATCCGGTGCATTTCTCCATATGCCCCCGGACATAACACTCCAGAGCATTATCATGTTCATATCTTGCGGTCTGTATCATTCCGTAAAGGGTCACGCCCAGAGGGTAATTCCACTCTCCGTAAAGCGTTCCCTCATTGACCGGGCGAAGATACAGATCTGGCCCATCCACCCGCCAGAATTCCTTTCCCAGATCGGTTTCAAAGGGCTTTTTAAAGGAAAGCATCCTGGAAATCTCCTCCTCGGAAGGGCGTACCCGGTCAAAAGGACCTGCATAAATCCAGGTCTGGGGCTGTCCCATACATAAAACCGGAGCTTCCAATTCCAGAACCGTCCCCTGCCTGTCCTCCACTGTCACATCCGGGTCTCCTCCCAGAAACGCCAGGGTATGGTATCCGCTTGCCAGCGAAAGCTCAAGCGTTAGAGAATCGTCCTTACTGGTTCCCGCCCGCTTTCCGTCTGCAAAGACCTCCACCGGCTCCTGTCCTGTTCTCCCGCAGGCTCCAAGGATCCGTATCATTCCCTCCTGAGGCACAAAAACCCTTGTCACCGACAGCATGGTTTTGCCGTCAAAAAGCCGGCTGCAGACCGATTCCTGTTTCTCTTCTTCCGTCCATACAGCTCTCGGAAGCCAGCATACGGAATCTGCATCTGCAGGATCCATGGCAGTCTTTTGGGGCTCTGTATAGACAAATCCATTCATTCCCTTATGGGCTTCATCTACTGCAAAAAACTGGATCCTGCGGCCCTTATAGGAGCTGCTCCCGATACGGAATCCGCAGCCTAAGGGAGTGCTGACACATTCAAAGAGAAGGTCATTTACCCCCTCCTTTAAATCTAGACAGATATCGGAAAGCGTCTCGGAAAAGCGCTCCTGGGTATGATTGGTCTGAAATGATTTTTTTCCGTTTACATAGATGGTCACAGGGCCATATGCGCCGAAGCGAAAATGAAAGGGGCCGGGTGCCTGGGGCGTAAGCCCCGCTCTGGCGTATACATACTGCTCCCGTTCCATCTGTGGAAATTTTTCATGGAGAAGAATTTCGTCCAGATAATCCTTCGTAATGGAAAATCCCTGTGTGCTTCTTAAACTGTACTGCACGGGCACAGCCGGATTGTCGGCGCAGAAACGGTTGGCTATGGTCTGCAAAACAGGCCCCGTTTCACTGCCAAGACGGTACTCAATCGATTGCTCTCTGTCAAAATACGTTGTCATCGCTCTTCTGCCTCCTGTCTGATATCCGCAAGGCGGTGTTCCTTATAGTCAAAATACGTTCCATCCAGCATATTAGCCAGTGTATTGGAAATACGAACCGTCACGCAGTTCATTCCCTGCTTTGCCGTTCCCTGCCCACATTCCCAGAGATAAGGGCTGTAGGCACAGATTCCGGTACTCCTTCCATTTACCAGTACCTCTATGTTCTCATGGCAGGGATACGCCCAGTCAAGGGCAAGAATACAGGCCTCGCTGCTATCAAATTCAATCTCTGTTTCAAATTCCATGGTTCCGCTGTAATATGGGAAGCCCTGGATCCAAGGAGCATCCGGGCATACCTGCTCAGGCTGGGCGGTAAGCACATGACAGCCATCCTCAAAACCAACGCCAAAGCTTCCCCACAGATAGAAGGGATCTCTCAGGCCGTCCTCATCCTTCCGAATGCAGACCCGGATACGGATCTCATTTTCACCCTCCCGCACCAAGGAACGGATGTCCGCTGCCTGATTGTTAAAATCATTTACCCGCACCGGCTTCCAGAGAGACGCCTCCACAACCCTTCCGTTGATCTCTATGGCATTGCTTCCGCTGATGGTCTCCCGATCCATAAGAAGGAACAGCTCAGAAGGCAGCTCGCCCTTCCTTATCTTAAATCCCACTTTATAGAAACAGGTAATGGGATAAGCGGGTCTAAGCTTTCTGGGTGTTCCAAATTCCCCTTCCATGGCGATCTGTTCTCCGCCAAGCCTCTTCGTCTGGGCACACTGCTCAATAAAAGTTTTTACTTCCACTTTTTCCCAATTTGTTCCGTCTACCGAAACCTCGGTTTCTCCGAATCTGCACACATTCAAACTCTGAGGAAAGCATTTCCACTTTCCTGCCATGGAAATATGCTTTGCACACCGGCTCCTGCCGCCTTCATCCATCATAGAAGCCTGAACCAGGGAAAGACAGGAATTTCCCAAAGTGCCTTCCGGCTCTCTTCCCACTGCTTCCTCCTCAAAATCAGAGAGCTTCAGCCACCGGCTCTCAAAGCCCTCCAGAGTGACGGCAATTCCCTTATTTTCCGGATTTTCTGCCGGAATCTGCCGCCCCTTTTCCAGATCCATCCACACGGCACTGTTTGTTCCATTTTCACTGCTGAATCTCACCTTCACAGGCTCTGCGCCCTGATTGGCTGCAAACAGGTAAACAGAACCTGCCTCATCCTGTCTGCACACACCGATGACGGATTTTCTGTCTCCCTCCAGAACCTCCACACGGCCTGCTTCCCTGATATAGCCTCTGCAGCAGTCAGGAAGCGCCTCTCTGCTTCCATTCAGGCAAACTACATTTGCATGGGCCGTAAGCGCCTTCCAGGCTGCCTCTGTCTCCTGATCTGTTTCCTCCTTATCAATAGAAACGGAAGGAAGCTCTCCCACTGCGATCACATGGCCTCCTGCCTGAACAAACCGCTCCAGCATTTCTCTGGTCTTTTTCTCCATGCAGTGGCATTCCGGAAGAACCACCACCGAATAGGCCGCTCTTCCCATACGGATACTTCCATCACAGATTTCTGCCTCTTCTAAAAGCTCGCCGTCCAGATGGTCATAATCCAGCTGTGCAAACAAAAGCTCCTTGCACACAGCCACCCAGCCGTCCCGGATCCGATCACAGGCTGCCTTTTCTTCCTCCGACTCGCCTTTGTATACAAAGCCCTGGAAGGGATTTCCAAGAAGAGTCCACATGGCTGCGATTGGATCCAGCACTGCTATATGGATATCTGCCTCTGTGTTGGTAATGATCTCTCCCATTCTTCCCACATAGTCTGCCAGCTTCCTGTAATCCTTCCAGTAAGGATTCTGGAGAAACTGGGAAGGAGGAGCGTCATGCTTTGTAATATCCTGAATGGTATAATAAAAGGCATGGAAATTGTAGAGATTGATGCCGCTGCTTCCCAGACGGTCAATCATCCACTTTGCATCCTGCATATTCATGGTCCAGCCAACGCTGTGGAAGCTCTCGATCATAGCGTACTTCCGATCTAACTGACGGGCCAGAGAGCTTACTGCCTTGGCGTTGCTGCGATAGTTGCGGATATATTCATCATAAATCCATTCCAGAGATTTTCCAAGCTTTTCATGGGCTGTGTCACCTCCTGGAATATGGCTGAACTTCTGGGTGCTGTGGCGCATGGACGGCACCTCTGTGGCATACAGCAGATGATGCTCCTCACACCAGGATGCGACCTGATGATGATAGCTCTCCCTGAAAAGCTCATGAGCCGTTTCATACAGGTCATATCGCAGCTTTGCCGCTCCCGGATAATCCGGCTCATAAATGCCCGGAAGCACCTCTAAAATAGAATACCCGTTGCGGACCTTAAAAGCCTCAGGAAGCCTGGAGGACCAGGGAATGGGGCTTAAAAGACCCACTTCATCAGAAAACATGCCAAATACGCTGACGCCGAATTCTTCCCCATTTGTTTTTGCGTACCGTTCATGAGTCGTATCAAGGAACGTCTTTACTGCCTCCCGGTTACAGGGGTCAAAAAATCCTCCGTAATACTTAAAATCCCCCATAGCCTCTTCCGTACATATCTGAATCTCCCACTGGCCCTCAGGCAGCACTGCATCCAGAATTTTTTTAGGACCATAGGAAAAGAAACGCTTATTATTATACCGGGTCAGGCCGGTCTGCTGGTAGATTTTTTCTGTCTGCAGGATTCCCACAGAGGACTCTAAATCCAGAGGATTTTCCCAGATTGTCTTTCCATTCTCATCCACCGGAAATGCCTTTGCATACAAAATCCGGCTCCAGCCCAGCTCCTCTGTCACACGTATTTTTCCCTCTGTCCGAAACTTCTTATGTTTTAATATCTTATGCTCTGCCTCCGGATGCTCCAGCAGCACCTCGCCGCCGCTCATACCGCTGGGATAAGGATATTCGTCATATAACCAGGCCTCCAGGCCATACCGTTTTGCTTCTCTGCAGGCAAAATCCACCAGCTCAAACCATTTACCAGAAAGATACGGCACATCCATTCCCTGTCTGGCGCAGATAAACATACCTCCCAGACCCTTGTCTGCCATTTCTTTGATCTGATGGCTGATTTCCTCCCTTGTCATGGTTCCGTTCCAGAACCAGAAGGGCTTAATCCGGCTGCTCACCGGCGGATTTGCAAATGCTTTTTCTGATACCATTGTTATTTCCTCCTGTTCGCCGCTTTCCCTGCGGCATATCTCGGAAAAGGGCCCGGAAACCAGCCGGATCCGATTTTATCACCCAGTCTGTTTCCGCGCCCTTCAAAAGCTTTCCTGTTACTTATTTTTTAATTCTGCGTACTTTGCATTTACTTCTTCGATTACCTTGTCGCCACCGCTCTGAGACCACAGATCCCACTGTGCCTTTAACTGTGTCTCATCGATCTGTCCTACGATATACTGAACTCTTGCATCCTCAATGATCTTGTCCAGAGCAACACCGTTCTTGATGTATTCCTCAGAATCGCCCAGAATTCCGGCTGCGGGGTCAGAAACTGCATACTGTTCATTGGCTGCAATGGTATCCTGCTGCATATAGTAATACTCTGTCTCATTCAGTTCTACATATGGATCCATGTTCGGAGGGTACTCGGTATAGGACACCAGCTGATTTAACGCCTGATATTCCTGATTTAAGGTCGCGTCATGACTTCGTGTAAGCCTTCCATCTGCTTCAATCGTGTGATGGTTGCCCTCCAGACCATAGTTAGCCAATGTAAGCATTTCCTCATCATTCATCTTGTCCAGGAAATCCAGACATTTACGTACATCCTCTTCTGTCTTAGCTGCCTTAGTGATTACGAAAAAGCCCTGACAGCCAAGCGTTGCTCCCGTTCTGGGTTCAGATGCCTCATCCTTTTTGATGGCTCCTACAAAATTAATCTCAGGTCCTTCAATCCCCTGATTTTCAAAGTAATCCTGCACACGGCGTCCGTCATCCAGAGCATCTACCATCATACCGGCCTTCTGTGTCTTTAAATCATCTGACTTGGTAGCAATATCTCTGGTAGGGAAATCCTTTTTAATAAGTCCTTCCTCACAAAGCTTTCTCATCCAGTTTAATGCTTCCAGATACTCCTCTGTCTGATGCTCCGGAACCAGTTTTCCGTCCTTTTCACCCCAGCCGTTGGGAGCGCCGAACCATGTCTGGATAATATCAATGGGAGCCGTTGACTTGGACAGAGCCAGACCGTAAGTATCATCCTGTCCGTTTCCGTCCGGATCATCGTATGTAAATGCATGAAGCATATTGTAAACATCCTCAATGGTTTCAGGAGCTTCCAGGCCCAGATTGTCGGCCCAGTCCTTGCGGAAGGTCAAGCCGTTTCTTCCCAGAGCACGTCCTCTGTATACGCCGTAAAGCTTTCCGTCGATACGGATGTTGTCATTTACCTCAGGCTTTGCATTTTTAAGATGAGGGAATTCCTTCATCAGCTCCTCAACATCCCACAGAGCGCCTGCTCTTGCAGCGTTGATAATCGCCGGAGACTTTGTATCTGTGGCAATAATCTGGGGCATATCATCGCCACCGCCAGCCAGCACCAGGTTCAGCTTATCGTCATAGTTATCCTTTGGCGTCCACATGATGTCCAAATGGGTTCCTGTATAGTCCTCCACCTGCTTCATGATGCCTGCCCCCACATCACCCTTCATGGGATTTCCAAAGAAGTCATAGCTCATGATCTTCAGATTGTACTTTCCATCCTCTGCCGTGCCGGAAGATGCTTCCTTTTTGCTTCCGCAGCCTGCTGCCAGACCAGCCGTCATTGCGGCTGCCAGCGTTACTGACAAGCCTTTTTTCCAAGTTGATTTTTTCATTTTGCTACCTCCATAAATTTTTCATTAACCCTTTACAGCGCCTACCATAACGCCCTGTTCAAAATATCTCTGAACAAAGGGATATACACATAAAATAGGGAGACATGCTACTACAGTAGCTGCCATCTTTACTGCCTGCTCCGGAGGTGTTCCGCCTGCTCCGAAGTCAATTGCGCTTCCATCTGCGCTGGCCCCCTGTGCCAGAAGAACGATCTGACGCAGAATAATCTGAACCGGAAATTTCTCCGTACTGTTTAAGTAGATCATGGAATTAAAGAAGTCATTCCAGTGTGATACCGCATAAAACAGTCCCACAGAAGCCAGAGCCGGTTTGGATAAGGGAAGTACGATTTTGGTGAAAATTCCCAGATCTGAACAGCCATCAATCTTGGCCGCCTCTTCTAACTCTCCCGGAAGCTCCTGGAAGAAGTTCTTTACAATAATCAGGTTAAAGGCACTGATTGCTCCCGGAAGGATTAAGGCCCAGTAAGAATCCAGAAGATCCAGTCCCTTGACAACCAGATAGTTTGGAATCATACCGCCGGAGAACAGCATGGTAAATACAACCATGTTCAGGATGACATTACGGCCCTTGAGCCAGCTTTTTGAAAGAGGATAGGCCAGTGTAGTGGTAAACAGCATATTAACCACCGTACCTACTACAGTAACAAGCGTTGAGTTTAACAGACCTCTGAAAATACTTCCATCTGCAACGATATATTTATACGCATTAGTGGAAATAGTATGAGGAATAATAAAGAAGGATCTCTCAAGCAGCTCCTTTTCTGTAGCAAAAGATCCAGACAGTACATAAAGGAACGGTACAACGGTCAATACTCCGGCTGTAATACAGATTACGTGTACAATAAACAAACCGATCCGTTCCTGAGGGCTGCGCTTCATTTTTGTGCGCTTTGTTTTAGATTTTGCTGTCATGTTTTATTTCCCCCTTTTTAATATAAACCGGTTTCACCGCATTTTTTGCAGATCCAGTTTGTTGCCAGTACCATAATTGTAGCGACTACAGATTTAAACATACCTACAGCTGTACTGTAGGAGAACGCTCCCTGCGTAATACCCAGTGTGTATACATAGGTATCAAATACCTCTGCAACGGATGCATTTAAGGAATTCTTCATCAGGAAAATCTGTTCAAATCCTGTGTTAAGCAGCGTTCCCACCTTTAATATCAGCATAATGATAATAGTGCTCTTAATTGCAGGAAGCGTGATGTGCCACATCTGGCGGAGCTTTCCGGCACCGTCCATCTCAGCCGCCTCATAGAGCTGTGTGTCCACACCGGATAAGGCTGCCAGGAAAATGATCATGCCCCAGCCTGTTTCCTTCCATATATTCTGCAGTACAATAATCCAGCGGAAGTACTTGGGATCGGATAAAAACTCCGGATTCTCTCCCGTTATCATAGTAGACAACTGTGTAATCACTCCGTTTTCCGCATTTAAGAGTGTAAAGGTAATACTTGCAACGATTACCATTGAAATAAAATGCGGAATGTAAATCATGGTCTGGATGGAACGCTTTAAAAGCTTGTTCTTCACTTCATTTAAAAGAAGTGCCAGGATAATCGGTGCCGGGAAGAAGAACAGCAGGTTCATAAGGGAGATGGAAAAGGTATTGACTAAAAGCATCTTAAAATCAGGATTCATAAAGAAGTTTTTAAAATGCTCAAAACCAACCCATTCGCTTCCCGCAATTCCAAGATAAGGGCTGTAATTCTGAAATGCAATAATCAGGCCGCCCATGGGTACATACTTAAAAATGATAAAATAAATAATTCCCGGAAGCATCAGAAAATACATCCATTTGTGACGCTTCAGATACGCAAGCTTATCCGCCATAACGGAACCCCCTTTTCATAATCTTAACGGCTTTTTATCTGCCGCCCTGTCTTTCATGGCTCCATCATAGCGGATTTCCCTAATTTTTCAATAATCATTTAGTTTCTATATTTCTGCATAATATCATCCCTGTATTTTTATGCATATTGCACATTTTTCTATTAAAACAATCCGATTCTACACAAAAATAATCACCTTATTGTCTCTGTTTTTATCTGAAGGCAAGATGAAGAGCATTTTTTTTACCTATTTTTTCTATGTGATGCTCTATCTGTAGAATCGGAAGACACAAAAAAAATGACCGCCCGTGCGTTTTATCCCGGAGAACGGTCATTTTTTTGTATCTTTTGACAAAGGGCTACTGTGCCTTTTCCCTTCTGTGCTTTCTGTACTGTCCAGGCGTAATACCCATATGCTTTTTAAACAGGCGTATAAAGTTCTGTGCGTTGCTGTAGCTTAAACGCTCCGCAATCTCAGATACAGACAGCTCCGTTTCCTCCAAAAGCCTTGTAGCAATACGAAGCTTCTGCTCTGCAATATAATCTGTAAATGTAATGTCTCTTGTATTTTTCAGTACCCTCCAGATGTAGCTGGGGTGATATCCCAATTCCTGGGCGCACTCTGCCAGTGTCACATCCCCGTTTTTCTGATCGATCAGAGCCATGACTTTTTCAAGAATCATCTCAGAACCGCTTTTCCTGAACTGGTTCATACGTCCGATTACAGGCTGAACCACCTTCTTTTTGTAGAAGCTACGGATAGCAGCATAATCAAAAAGCTGACTGGCCTGACGGAAGGGATCATCCTCCTCTCCGAACAGATCATGAACCGGTATGCCTGCATCTGCCGGGACAGTCAGAATGGCTAAAAGGAAACGATTCAGGTAATAGTGCTGTTCATACAGCGCCACCCCTCTCTTTTCCACCTCCCGCACAAAAGTATCCACTACCTCAAAGGCTGCCTTCTGGTCACAGCTGTCCACCGCCGCCTTGATGGCAGTATCCAGAGCCAGGTCGTATCGTTTGGCCTCTTCCTCCTGGCGGATCAGGTCTTCATAGTAAGTCACAGAGCTTTCCTCAATGGAGATTCCCTCTGTATCCTCATCCCGGTCGCAGTGCTCGTTAATCTTAAGAGCCTCCAGACTCTCAAAATAAGCTCCGCGGAAATGTGACAGATCCTCAAAACTGCGGCTGACGCCCATATTCAGCCAGCCGCCGGATTCCGTCCCGGCAAATACCAGAAGGCAGTTACGCAGAGCTAAAAGCTTCTGCTCCAGCTTCTCCTTCCCCGGCCCGTCTAATACCATCACAATCGCATGGGTGTGGATAAAGGGCGGAATGGCCAGCATAGTAAGAATCTCCTCCGGGAGCTGCTTCATCAGCTCCAGATTTAACACATCCTGCTCTATCTGCTCTGTATTTTCATCCCTGCCATTTTTACAGAAAAGCACCGAAACTACATAAAGACAGGGCTGAAACTGCAGCCCCAGACGCCCCATGCTTTCCCGGACCTCTGTCTCTCCCATCCGTCCCCGGATCAGACGAAAAGCAAACAGCTCTGTGAGCTGGCTCTTCTGCCGTCTGATCATAGTCTGAAGTTCCTCATTGGAGTTCGTCAGCGCGTGAAGCCCCTGACGGATCAGGTCAAATTCCCCCTCTGCCTGAGGCTGTTCCGGCACAATCTTCTTTACCTGAGATACCAGTTCCTTTACCGGCTGGTACACTCTGAAAGCACCCAGAATGCTCATGATAATCAGCAAAACAAACACAAACAGTATCAGCGCTGCCATCGTGACTATAATCTGATTCATTTGACCATCTGCATACCGGGAGTCATAGCCGGCCACATAAGTCCAGCCACTCATATCGGCAGTACGGCTTACAATATCATAATCCGCTTTTTTCTCTCCTGACTCATCCAGATAGGCCTCAGTCAGCTTTTCATCCTCCGAATATACAGGATTTCCTTCTGGATCAAGAATTAAAAGAGCGCCATTTCCAATACTTCCCCGAAATAGTTCTTCCATATATGCCTGATCCAGACTTACCACAAACATGGCGTCACTTTTTTCAGAATAGGTAGGTACCTTAATTACCAGTGTAAGATATTCATGGCTGATATACTCCGGAGTTATCTTCTGCTGTTCCGTCAGTGTCTCTCTGGCTACATCATCTGTTTTTCCTTCCTGGTTCCATCCTGTTTCATTAAGCCAGAAAATCTTTTCAGGATTCTTCTCCAGGATTTCAATCCACTGAAGATTATGAACATCCTCCAGCGGGATATATCCCTTATTTCCAAGAATCCAGCCATGTTTCAGATTGATAAAGCTATAGCTTTTTACGTAATCACTGTAACTTTCCTGCCCTCCCATCCCGTCTTTAAAATCTCTTAACTCCGGATATGGAATCTCATCATAAGCACTATTGATCATCCTCTGGGTGACAGGCGAAACCGCAGTTCCCAGAAAGTCTATCCGAATCATCTCCAGAGCCTTTTCTGTCTTATTTTCAATCTGAGCCAATGCAGCTTCATTTCCATGGTGAATATTTTCCCTTAATGCCTCTTTTGCCGTATGATAGGAAAACATTCCCAAAATGCACAAAGGAATCACTGCTACTGCCATAAAATAGGCAAACAGCTTTCTCTGATACCTGCTTTTCTTCGTCTTTTCCATCTATCTCCTCGGCCCTCTGAACATCCATATGATCATAAGTATCACAAGAACCGGCCAGATGTGGGCCAGTATAAAGCCGGCCAGGCCTACGATGCCGAAAAAGACGCTCATTATAAGAAAAATCACACAAAATACTACAAGGCCTGCGCCCAGGCGCACATACCACTTACTGAAATCCAGAAAATGAATATGGCTGTGTCCGGTATAGGGGTTTTCCTGACTGCCAAAGGGACTCCGGGAACCGGTGCCTGCTTCACTCTCCTCTGCCGGACCGGAGCCGTATTCATCATAGCCGTCCGGACGATCCTCCGTATCATATGCCGCATCCACAATGGTTCTGGCAATAATCCTGGGGCCTCCCAGGCTTTCTGTCACTTCCTCTTCCGTACTTCCCTTTAACACCTCCTGAGAAATATAATCATCATAGTATCGGATATTTTCCTGAATGGCTGAATGGGTCACACGTCCCTCAAGCTCTTCCTTTAATCCCTGTAAAAATTCATTTTTGGTCATCTATTCTGCCCTTTCTTTTATTAAGCCTTCCCGGTATGCTGCCACCAGTTCTTTTAAATCCGCAATCTGTGCCTTGAGCTCCCGTCCCTTGTCCGTATCTGCCACCATAATCCGGCGAGGCATCCTCTCAACCATAGATACCTTGGGCGTACTGTCCTTTTTAGGATCAAAGGGCATATGCTCTGCCAGCGACAGCTGATGGGAATTATAAATCAGCGTATAGCCCGCAATGCCTGTGGTGCTCTGATAAGCCTTTGACAGCCCTCCGTCAATGATAAAGAGCTTTCCGCCTGCTTTTACCGGCTTTTCACCGTCCTTCAGCTTTACAGGCACATGGCCGTTGATAATATGGGAGCCCTCCACTGGGAGGCCGAACTCCTCTAAAATACGGCAGCAGACCTCTTCGCTCTCGCTGAGCTTATAGTAAGGATTCATATTTTCCTTATGCGCTGCCTTATCTTCTACAAAATAATGTTCAAATGTGGTCATCTTATCCTTACCAAACACAGGAGACTTGGCTCCGCACCAGAGGTACCACATAAGATCCAGTGCTTCCTGCTTTTCCTGCTGTCCGTCCGGCATAAAATAGGCGTTGTGGATCTGACGGCCCAGGTAATCCATCAGTTCTTTTCCCCTGTATTCCTTTCCTCCAAAGGTAAGCCCTTCAAAGGTACCATCCTTTCTCATGGGAATACAGCCATGGTAAAGAAGGTTGGAATTGCAGCAGGTGTAAATGCTCCCGTGGGAATAGAGGAAGCGCACATGACGATGGAGAACCTCGCTGTGGCGGAAGGAGGCGGACAGCACCCGCAGAAGCTCCTTCTCCCCCCTTGTAAGTTCCAGCGGATTTCTTGGATCGATCGTCGGGAAATTGGTATCCAGCATGGGATAGGCCCTTCCTCCGATCGTTACGGTTCCCTTTTCATAATCCACAGCCGGAAGCAGGAGCCGGTCCTCCATCCCATACTCCGGATGGCGCATGATCATAGCTCCTTCCACCTTGAACTGAATGACAGCGATTGCCTTGTGCATCCTGGCAGCCAGTCCGGAATCCACTGCGTCGTAAAGATTTTCATCCAGGATCCTGGGCATAAAACGCTCGCACGGATCATCCTGATATACCCGCGCCGCAAACATGGAAAGCGGGCGCAGATTGATACCGTAGCCATCCTCCAGCACATCAAAGCTGTTGTAGCTTATAGCGATCCGCAGTACATTGCAGATACAGGCCAGATTGCCCGCAGCAGCCCCCATCCAGGAAATATCGTGATTTCCCCACTGGATATCCACATCATGGAAGCTCATCAGCTCCTGCATAATGATATCCGCCCTGGGGCCTCTGTCAAAAATATCCCCAATAATATGGAGATTATCAATGGTAAGATTCTGGATCAGCCGGCAGAGCGCTGCTATAAACTTATCCGCAATACTGGTGTCTATGATCGAATGGATAATCTCATTGTAATAAAGCTTTTTATTTTCATCATTTCCATCCACATGAAGCAGTTCATCAATGGTATATGCATATTCCTTCGGCATCTTTTTGCGGACCTTGGAACGGGTATACTTGGATGCCACCTCCCGGCAGATCTGTACCAGCCGGTAAATGGTGATACGCTGCCAGTCCTCCGTATATCTGCCCTGCTTCATCATCCTGGGCAGATGGCGCTCCGGATAATAGATCAGGTTTGCCAGCTGCAGCTGCTCCTCCTCCGGGATCACATATCCAAAAGTTTCCTTGATCTTCTCCCTGATAATGCCGGAGGAAGACCGAAGCAGATGAATAAAGGCTTCATATTCTCCATGAAGATCGCTGAAAAAATACTCCGTTCCCTTAGGCAGACTGCAAATTGCCATCAGATTTACGATTTCCCCTGTCGCTTCCTTCACAGAAGGAAATTCCCGCGCCAGAAGCTGCAGATATGCCACGTCTCTCATAATACATTCCCCCGTACGTCGATTGTTTGAGTTTCCGCATTTTGCAGTGTGCCCTGGAGTCTGGTGTGCAGGGTGACTTTGTAGGTCGTTAGAAAACCGGAACCCTGCACACCAGACTCCAGGGTGCGGTGCGAAATGCGGAAACTCAAAACTGTACACTTATTGCAATTTCGCTAGGATTATAGTACCATATTTGTAGCATATTTTAAAGTTTTTCCCATAAAACATGATTTAAAAATTTATGATAAACTCGTTTAGAAAGGAAAACCTATGGAAGAATTATATGTATTCGGAACTGGAAACGCCCAGGCAGTGCACTGCTACAATACCTGCTTTGCCTTAAAAGATGAGGATGAATTTTTTATGGTCGACGCCGGAGGCGGAAACGGAATCCTTAAGATTCTGGAAGAAATGAATGTGGATCTTTCTCATATCCACCATATTTTCGTGACCCATGAGCACACGGATCACATTTTGGGGATCGTATGGATGATCCGCATGATCGCTGCTGCCATGAAAAAAGATGCCTATCGGGGACAGCTTCAGATTTACTGCCATCCGGATCTTACCGAAACTATTTCCACCCTCTGCCGCCTGACATTGCAGGGGAAATTTTACAACATGATCGGAGAACGGATTTTCCTTGTTCCTGTAGAGGATGAAGAAACCGTACACATTCTGGATTATGATGTGACATTTTTTGATATTCTCTCTACCAAGGCAAAGCAATTCGGCTTCACCACGGTTTTGAAAAACAGGAAAAAGCTTACATTCGCCGGAGATGAACCATTAAACCGCGAATGCGTATCCATTGTAAAGGGAAGCTCCTGGCTGCTCCACGAAGCCTTCTGCCTCTACAAAGACAGAGACCGCTTTAAACCATATGAAAAGCATCACAGCACCGTAAAGGAGGCCTGTGAACTGGCCGAAGAGCTTAAAATCCCCCATCTGCTTCTGTGGCACACCGAAGATAAACAGATCTCTGAACGCAAGGCGCTCTATACGGCAGAAGGACATACCTATTACCGGGGAGAACTGTATGTGCCGGATGACCGTGAGATCATCGCACTGTAAATCCGGCTGCAGGATCTCCTTGATACAAGTTACAGCAGCGAAAAAATGCTCCGGCAGTCTCATAAACTGCCCGGAGCATTTCCTATATCACTGTACGGTCTCACTCACCCATAGCCATCTCATAGATGCGGATCATGTCTTCCTCATCCAGTTCCCGGATGCCTGTCAGCCTGCGTGCTCCGCCTCCGGAGCATTTTTCTGCCATCACCTTAAAGGATGCAGGATCCACGCCCAGCTCCTTTAAGCTCACCGGCATATCCAGGGATTTAAAGTAATCTTCCGTTTCCCGGATACCGGCCTGCGCCGTACGCTCCGGATGTTCAAAATCCATCTCCTGATTCCATACATTCACTGCATACTGCGCAAAACGGTTCATATCATTCTGATATACATATCTGGCCCAGGAAGCCCAGAGCGCCGACAGGCCTGCACCATGGGCGATCCGGTCGTCCATTCCCGACAGCTCATGCTCTAACTGATGAACCGGCATAAATACCTGTCTTCCTGCTCCGGTCAGGTCATTGTGGGAAAGGCTTCCAGCCCACATCAGTGCCGCTCTTGCCTCATAATCCTCCGGATTTTCATGGACAATTCTTCCTGCTTCGATCACAGCCTTTAACAATCCCTCCGCCATACGGTCTGTAAGGCTTGTATCATGTCCCAGACTGAAATACCGCTCCAGAGTATGCATCATAATATCCACTGTGCCGCAGCCTGTCTGGAAGGCATTTACGGTATAGGTCAGCTCCGGGTTACAGATGGAAAATAAAGGCCTGTGAGTTACACTGTTAAAACCTCTCTTTAGGCCGTTTTCCTCGTTAGTGATCACGCAGGAGGCGCTCATCTCACTGCCTGCGGCAGCCAATGTAAGAATAACACCAACAGGGAGGGCCTTCTTCGGAACAGCTTCCTTCATATGGAATTTCCATACATCCACATCAGGATTCCCTACGCCGTCTGCTATGCACTTGGAGGAATCGATCACGCTTCCTCCGCCTACTGCCAGGATAAAATCTACCTGTTCCCTCCGGCACAGCTCAATACCCTTTCTTGCCATGGAAAGAACCGGATTGGCCTGAACGCCTCCTAGCAGCACATATCCGATCCCTTCTTCCTCCAATGACCTGCAAACCGTATCAAGAAGACCCGTCCGCTTCACGCTTCCTCCGCCAAAATGAATGAGAACCTTCTTAAAGCCATACTCCCGGATCAGCTTTCCCACCTTAAGATGGGTATCCTTTCCAAAAATCATCCGCGTCGGTGCATAAAATTCAAAATTTTCCACGTTTACTCCTCCTTGTCCTATGCCGCCTCATGCAACCCCACATGGCTCGCATTCTGTCCTTATTTTACCACATACGCATCATTTTCTCAATTTAATTTGGCCATCTCTTCCCCACCATCATATTTTCCCATCCCACCCCATAGACTGTTCTCAGGACCTTATTCTAAAGAGGTACTTTTGATGAAGCTTTTCCCTCATTTTATTTCCCATATTTCCAGTTTTTTCCACAAGCACTCCCAGGCGGTCATTTGGGCAGAGCTTGCAGCACTTGTATTTCTGTTCTCCGGCCTTTTTCCGGCCTTTCACCAAAAAGCCTTAAACGTTCTTTCCGGCCGCCCTTTGGCATCTTCCTCCGATGCCTCAAAAGCCCCGGCAAAAAGCAGTATAAAGTGGGTGGATTTTAATGTAACAGCCGAAGCCTTAAATCAGGCCTTCCGCTATGATGTAGATACCGTTCAAAGCCCGATTCATCTAAACTGGGTCGATCTTCTTGCTCTCCTTGGCAGCCGGTACGGCGGAGATTTTTCCTCCTACCGGCCAAAGGATATGGAAGCCATGGCAGAAGCGGTATTAAAGGGTGAAACGACAATGGACACACTGAAAGAAAAATCGAAGAACTTTGACTACTACAGAGAAGCATACGGAGCCGTCCTGGACGGAATGGTAGGAGTATTTAAAGCGGAAATCCCTGTAAGCGAAGCCCCGCCGGAATATGTCTCTGAAAATCAGGATCAGGACTCTGGCACCATCTGGGTCACAAAATACGGCCTAAAAGCCTTTTCTCCCATCGCCAAGGGCTTTCCCTACAATGATTATGATGATTTCGGGGCAGCAAGAAGCTATGGCTTTAAGCGCCAGCACCTGGGCCATGACATGATGGGGCAGGTAGGAACACCCATTATCTCCGTAGAGTCCGGCTATGTGGAAGCCATTGGCTGGAACCCCTATGGCGGCTGGAGGATTGGGATCCGCAGCCTGGATCAGAAACGTTACTATTACTACGCCCATCTGCGCAAAAACTACCCCTACCAGTCCAATCTCTCTCAGGGTTCCTATGTCCAGGCCGGAGACGTGATCGGCTATCTGGGCCGCACCGGCTACAGCACTACGGAAAATACCAACAACATCGACACACCACACCTCCATTTCGGACTGGAGCTGATCTTTGACGAAGCCCGCCGCCAGGAGGGAAAGGAGGTGTGGATCGACTGCTATGGGCTGATCCAGTTTCTGGAACGCAGCCGCTGTGAAACAGTCAAGGTAGAGGGCACCAAGGAATGGATCCGCGTCTATGGCATGAAGGAAGCGGATCCACAAAGGGGCGGCAATCCCCCCGAAGAAGGCAGTTCCCCGGAAGAAGGCAGTTCTCTGGCTCCTTCTATGACAGGCGGTGGATAAACAGCCCGCTTCTGAGTTTTGGCTCAAACCAGGTGGATTTAGGCGGCATCAGCTGTCCTGCATCCGCCACCGCCAAAAGCTCTGTAATGGAAGTAGGATACATGGAAAATGCAAGCTTCATATCGCTGTCCGCTCTGCGTTCCAACTCCTTTAATCCCCGGATTCCTCCGATAAAATCAATTCTGCAGTCTGTTCTCGGATCACCGATTCCAAGAACAGGTCCTAAAAGCTGATCCTGAAGAATGGATACATCCAGCCCTGCGACCGGATCTTCACTCTCATATTCCGGCCTTATCTTCAGACCGTACCATTCTCCCTCCAGATACATTCCAAAGGTTCCCTTCTGATCCGGGGCAAAGGCCTCCTTTCCCAAAAGATGAATCTCAAATTTTTCTTCTGCTTTCTTTAAAAATCCCTCTTTTTCCAGACCGTTCAAGTCCTTTACCACCCGGTTATAGGGCAGGATCATCAGCTCATCATCGGGGAACAGAACAGACAGAAAATAGTTAAAGGGCTCTTTTCCCGTGTAGTCCGGGTTTTCCTTCCGTCTTTTAAGTCCCGCCTTGACGGCTGAAGCCGCTCTGTGGTGGCCGTCTGCAATATAGGCCGCAGGAAGCTTCTCAAAGGCCTCCTCTACTGCCTTTACCATCCCGGGATCACCTATTTTCCATACCCTGTGGCGGATACCGTCCTCTGATACAAAATCATACAGAGCCTTCTCCTTTTTTGCCTGCTCCACCAGGCGTTTTAATTCCTCCTGCCTGCGGTAAGCCAGAAAAATAGGGCCTGTATGGGCGTTGGTGGCATCCACATGGCGGATGCGGTCCTGCTCCTTGTCTTCTCTGGTATTCTCATGCTTTTTGATGACCCCGTTTATATAGTCATCCACTGCGCAGCAGGCCACGATCCCGGTCTGGCTGCGTCCATCCATGGTAAGCTCATACAGATAGTAGGCAGGATCGGAATCTGTTACATATATGCCCTCTTTGATCTGGCTGTCAAGAAGCTCCCTGGCCTTTTCATATACCCGGTCATCATATGTGTCTACCTCTGCCGGAAACTGTGTCTCCGGACGGTCAATATTTAAAAATGAATATGGGTTCCCCTTGACGGCCTCACAGGCCTCCTGCCGATTATATACATCATAGGGGAGGGCCGCTGTACGGGCCGCCATCTCCCCCCTGGGTCTGATACAGATAAATGGTTTTACTGCTGCCATAATTTTTCTCCTCTTTCTATTCTCCCTGTCCGCAGAGGCCAGAGACTCAAAAAGCCCTCACAGCCATCCGGCTGATCGCAGAGACCAAAAAGCCTCCACAGCCGGCCGGCCATGAAGGCTCTTACAATTCACACTGCCGATGCCTTAACATCACAGGCTTCATTATCACTTATTTTACCTTGCGCACCCTGAGCACACCCTCGATGGCTTTTAATTTCTCAATGGTAGCCGCTTCCGGCTTATGCTCCAGATCCAGAAGCGTATAAGCATACTTATCACGGCTCTTATTTGTCATGTCCGTAATATTTACGCCCTGGGCTGCCAGAATTCCCGTAATCTGTCCGATCATATTTGGGATATTCATATGAAGCACCGCGATCCGGCTCTCTGCCTGGCATACACCCATATCGCAGGCCGGGAAATTCACGGAATTGCGGATGTTTCCATTTTCCAGATAATCCGTCAGCTCTTTAACAGCCATCACTGCACAGTTATCCTCAGACTCCTTTGTGGATGCTCCCAGATGAGGCGTCAGGATCACACGATCCATATTGGCTGCTTTGGGATTGGGGAAGTCGCTTACATAGCGGGCCACCTTACCGGATGCCAGCGCCTCTGCCATATCGTCATCATTTACCAGTGTGTCTCTGGCAAAGTTTAATACTACCACGCCATCCTTCATCATGTCCAGCTTTTCTTTATTAATCATGCCCTTTGTAGACTCCATAAGCGGCACATGAACGGTTATGTAATCACACTCCTGGAAAATGGTGTCCACATTGGTAATATGCTTTACATTTCTGGAAAGCCTCCAGGCGGCATTAACAGAGATATAGGGATCATAGCCATATACATCCATTCCCAGATGGGTAGCTGCGTTTGCCACTTCTGCGCCGATGGCTCCAAGACCGATAACACCCAATTTCTTTCCCTTTATTTCACAGCCTGCAAAGGCCTTTTTGCTCTTTTCCGTTGTCTTCGCAATCTGGGGATCTGCGGCATTTTCCTTACACCATGCAAGTCCTCCTGCAATATCTCTGGAAGCCAGGAAGAGCCCTGCCAAAACCAGCTCCTTTACGCCGTTTGCATTGGCTCCCGGAGTATTAAATACCACGATTCCCTTTTTGGCACATTCATCCAGAGGGATATTATTCACACCGGCTCCGGCACGGCCTACGGCCAGAAGTCCTTCCGGAAGCTCCAGCTCATGCATGGAGGCGCTGCGCACCAGAACCGCATCTGCCTCTGCCATCTGATCGGTAAAGGTATAATCTGCCGGGAACAGCTCAGTTCCGCAGGCAGCAATTGGATTTAAGCACTGAATCTTTTTCATTTCCCCTGCCCCCATTTCTTCTCAAACTCATCCATAAAGGCTACCAGCTTCTCCACGCCCTCCATGGGCATTGCATTGTAAATGCTGGCTCTCATGCCTCCTACGGTACGGTGTCCCTTTAAGTTTTCAAGACCCGCTGCCTTAGACTCCTTTACAAAAAGCGCATCCATTTCCTCATTTCCCGTGATAAAAGGAACATTCATAAGGGAACGGTCCTTCTTTTCCACTGTTCCCTTAAAGAGACGGCTCTGATCCAGGAAATCATAGAGAAGCTTTGCCTTCTTCTCGTTGCGCTTTTTCATTTCCTCCAGACCGCCCATTTCCTTTAGCCACTTAAATACCTTGCCGCAGATGTAAATGCCATAGGTAGGGGGGGTGTTGTACAGGGAGCCTGCATCCGCATGGGTCTTGTAGCGCAGCATGGTGGGTGTTCCATCCAGTACATCCTCTCGGATCAGATCCTCTCTGATAATGGCAATGACCGTTCCTGCAGGTCCTACATTTTTCTGGGCACCTGCAAAAATAAGGCCGTATTTCGTCACATCCACCGGCTCAGATAAGAAGCAGGAAGACTGGTCTGCCACCAGATCCTTGCCCTTTGTATTGGGAAGGGTCCAGAACTTGGTTCCGTAAATGGTGTTGTTCTCACAGATATACACATAGTCCGCATTTTCTGAAATGGGAAGATCGGAACAGTCAGGAATATAGGAAAATGTCTTGTCTGCACTGGATGCAACAGCATTTGCCTGTCCGTACATCCCGGCTTCCTTATGGGCCTTTTTCGCCCACTGTCCGGTGATAATGTAATCTGCTACCCGGTTCTTCATCAGGTTCATGGGAACCATGGCGAACTGCTGGGATGCGCCGCCCTGCATGAAAAGCACCCGGTAATTATCAGGAATCTGTAAAAGGTCCCGCAGATCTGATTCCGCAGCCTTGATAATGTCATCGTATGATTTTGAACGGTGGCTCATCTCCATCACTGACATTCCAGTGCCTCTGTAATCCAGCATCTCTGCTGCAGCTTCCTTCAGAACAGCCTCCGGCAGCACAGCCGGACCTGCGGAAAAATTATAAACTCTGCTCATCCTGTCTCCTCCTTATTCTGGGTGCCTTTCATTTTTTTCCCTGCACCTGTATTTATATATATGCAGACAGTTTTTCACTATGCAGACTGTCCGCCTATATTCGCTTTATCATGATGTAGTGATAATGCGTTGAAAACACTATACTCCTTTTTTACGAAATTTTCAAGCATAAATTTCAGAATATTTTTTCTTTTCTCTTAGTATTTCCAAAAAAATACAGCCAGATCAGGAAGGCGACTTAATACCTTCCTGCCGGCTGTATATTTACTATCCAATTTTCAAATCTGTATCATCAAAGGCATCTGCAATGGGTGCTCCCGGAGATACCATGGGAAATACCTTGTCATCACAGCCGATCTGACAGTCGATCACAACGGGAATATTCAGGCTGATGGCCTCTCTTAAAACCGGCTCCAGCTCCTCCTTCTGGGTCACACGGTACGCCTTTGCGCCCATGGCCTCTGCAATCTTTACAAAGTCCACTGCATCATTGAGCACCGTCTGGGAATAGCGCTTTCCGTAAAAGAGCGTCTGCCACTGACGCACCATTCCCAGCACATGATTATTTAATATCACCTGAATCACAGGGATATTGTAACGGGTGGCAGTAGCGATCTCGTTCATATTCATGCGGAAGCAGCCGTCTCCGGCAATATTGATCACCGTCTTGTCCTTACAGCCCATCTTGGCTCCAATGGCTGCTCCCAGGCCATAGCCCATGGTTCCCAGACCGCCGGAGGTTAAAAGGGATCTGGGATAGCGGTATTCATAATACTGGGCCGCCCACATCTGATGCTGTCCCACCTCAGTGACGATCACAGCGTCTCCCTTTGTCATCTCATTGATGGTCTGTATGATAAACGGCCCTGTAAGCACAGACTTGTCGTAACGCAGAGGATACATATCCTTCATCCGCTCAATATGGGCGATCCATTCGTCATGGTTGATGGGATCCAGCCTGGCATTGAGCTTTCTCAAGATGACCTTGGCGTCTCCGATGATCCGGGCATCCACATGGATATTTTTATTGATTTCCGCACGGTCAATATCAATCTGGAGAATTTTGGCATTTTTTGCAAATTTGGAGGCATTTCCCGTCACGCGGTCGCTGAAGCGTGCTCCCACTACGATCAGCAGATCTGCCTCTGTGATACCGAAATTTGAGGTTTTTGTGCCGTGCATGCCTACCATGCCTGTATAAAGCTCATCGGTGCCGTCATAAGCACCCTTTCCCATCAGGCTGTCCGCCACTGGAGCCTGTATTTTTTTGGCAAATGCCCGCAATTCCTCCGATGCATTGGAGATCACAGCTCCGCCTCCTACAAAAATAAAGGGCTTCTGAGCTTTGCGGATCATGGAAATAGCCTGCTCCACATCCTCCTCTAAAATGGAATCGCTCTGACGCACAATAGGCTCCGGAGCCTGAGGCTCATATGCACATACAGCCGCAGTCACATCTTTTGTGATATCGATCAGCACCGGGCCGGGACGGCCGGTCTGGGCTATCGTGAAAGCACGGCGAATCACCTTTGCCAGCTTATTTATATCTTTTACAATGAAATTGTACTTGGTAATGGGCATGGTAACGCCTGTAATATCAATCTCCTGGAAACTGTCCTTTCCCAGCAGGCTGTTAGCTACGTTGCAGGTAATGGCAACTACGGGAACGGAGTCCATATAGGCGGTGGCGATTCCTGTTACCAGATTGGTCGCACCGGGGCCGGAAGTAGCCAGGCACACTCCTACTTTTCCTGTGGCTCTGGCATATCCGTCTGCCGCATGGGAAGCTCCCTGCTCATGAGAGGTAAGAATATGGGTAATCTCATGCTGATGCTGATACAGCGCATCATATATATTCAGGATGGCTCCGCCCGGATAGCCAAACACCGTGTCCACTCCCTGTTCCTTTAAACATTCAATAACGATTTCTGCCCCCGTCAATTTACTCATAGTCCTGTTACTCCTTCTCAAAGGGATTTTGATTTTATCTTCTTACTGCTTTACCTGAAGAATAGCGCCCTTGTCCGCGGAGGTCACAAGGGAGGCATATCTTGCCAGATACCCCGAGGTCACCTTCGGTTCTCTGAACTGCCATTTTGCCCTTCTTGCTTCCAGCTCCTCATCGGATACAAGGACATTCAGGGAATGATTGTCAATATCAATGGAAATCCGGTCTCCTTCTTCCACCAGTGCAATAGGGCCGCCCACTGCTGCCTCCGGGGATGCATGGCCGATGGAAGCGCCTCTGGAAGCGCCGGAGAACCGTCCGTCCGTGATCAGAGCTACCGTAGAGCCCAGTCCCATTCCTGCAATAGCGGAGGTAGGATTGAGCATCTCTCTCATACCGGGGCCGCCCTTGGGGCCTTCATAGCGGATCACAACTACATCTCCCGCAACGATCTTTCCTCCCTTGATGGCTGCAATAGCATCCTCCTCACAGTCAAAGACTCTGGCCGGACCTTCATGCTTTAACATCTCAGGCGCAACGGCAGAACGCTTTACCACGGCGGAATCCGGGGCCAGATTGCCCTTTAGGATGGCGATGCCGCCGGTCTGGCTGTAGGGATTTTCTACCGGGCGGATCACCTCTGGATTTAAGTTTGGACAATTCTTTATATTTTCTCCCACGGTCTTTCCCGTTACGGTCATGCAGTCCAGATTTAAAAGTCCCTTCTTGCTGATCTCGTTCATCACCGCATAGATGCCTCCGGCCTCGTTTAAGTCCTCCATATAGGTAGGGCCTGCAGGAGCCAGGTGGCAGAGATTCGGGGTTCTGGCGCTGATCTCATTGGCAATATCCACGTTTAAATCCACGCCCGCCTCATGAGCAATGGCCGGAAGATGGAGCATACTGTTGGTGGAGCAGCCCAGGGCCATGTCCATAGTCATAGCATTCATAAAGGCTTCTTTTGTCATAATATCCCTTGGTCGGATATTTCTGCGGTACATCTCCATAACCTGCATGCCGGCGTGCTTTGCCAGCTTAATACGTTCGGAGTAAACAGCCGGGATGGTTCCGTTGCCCTTAAGCCCCATTCCCAGAACCTCTGTTAAGCAGTTCATGCTGTTAGCTGTATACATGCCGGAGCAGGAGCCGCAGGTAGGGCAGGTTTTTCTCTCGTATTCTTTTACGTCTTCCTCGGTAATGGTTCCGGCTGTATAGGCACCCACTGCCTCAAACATACTGGAAAGACTGGTCTTGTGTCCCTTTACGTGGCCTGCCAGCATGGGGCCGCCGCTGACAAATACGGTAGGCACATTGATCCTGGCTGCAGCCATCAGAAGCCCCGGCACATTTTTATCGCAGTTGGGAACCATAACAAGGGCGTCAAACTGGTGGGCCAGCGCCATGCACTCTGTAGAATCTGCAATCAGGTCTCTTGTTACCAGAGAATATTTCATGCCGATATGGCCCATGGCAATGCCGTCGCAGACTGCAATAGCCGGAAACACCACCGGAGTACCTCCTGCCATGGCTACGCCCAGTTTTACAGCCTCCACAATTTTATCCAGATTCATATGGCCCGGCACGATCTCATTATAGGAGCTTACAATACCCACCATGGGCTTTTTCATCTCTTCTTCCGTCATTCCAAGGGCATTAAACAGGGAGCGGTGAGGCGCCTGCTGCATACCGGTCTTTACTGCATCACTTTTCATATGTCCGATCTCCTTTTATGGGGTTATTTCTGTATTTAAGCCTCTGTCCGGCAGATGCGCGCTGCAATCTGATCGCCCATTTCTCTGGTACCCACCTTTTTGCAGCCTTCAGCCATAATATCGCCTGTGCGATATCCGTCCTCCAGTACCTGGCGGACTGCCTCCTCCACTGCATCAGCCTCCTGATCCAGGTCAAAGGAATACCGCAGCATCATTGCGGCAGAAAGTATCGTCGCAATGGGGTTTGCAAGATCCTTTCCCGCGATATCCGGCGCGGAGCCGTGGCTTGGCTCATAGAGGCCGAAGCGGGTTTCGTTTAAGCTGGCGGAGGACAGCATACCGATAGAGCCTGTGATCATGCTGGCTTCGTCGGAAAGAATATCGCCAAACATATTTTCCGTAAGGATCACGTCAAACTGCCCCGGATTCATCACCAGCTGCATGGCGCAGTTGTCCACCAGCATATGGGACAGCTCTACCTCCGGGTAGTCCTTTGCCACTTCCTCCACTACCTTTCTCCAGAGCCTGGAGGAATCCAGCACGTTGGCCTTATCCACGCTGGTAACCTTTTTGCGCCGCTTCATGGCGATATCAAAGGCTTTTACCGCAATACGGCGGATTTCCTTCTCATTGTAGGTAAGGGTATCCACGGCTGTCATAACTCCGTCCACCTCTTCTGTATGACGTGCTCCGAAATACAGGCCTCCCGTGAGTTCCCTCACGATCACCATGTCAAAGCCGTCTCCGATGATTTCTTCCTTTAAGGGACAGGCCTTTGCAAGCTGGCTGTAGAGATAGGCCGGACGGATGTTGGCAAAGAGTCCCAGTCCCTTGCGGATGGCTAACAGCCCTGCCTCAGGACGCTTATCCGGTGCCACATCATACCAGCGGGAATTTCCCACATCTCCTCCCACTGCTCCTAAAAGGACTGCGTCACTCTCTCTGGCAGTCTCCATCGCCTCATCTGTAAGGGGCACTCCATATGCGTCAATGGAACAGCCGCCCATCAGGATCTCTTTATATTGAAAGCAATGACCATATACTTCTCCCACACGATCCATCACCTTTTTGGCTTCTCTTACAATCTCAGGACCAATCCCATCTCCGGGAATCAGAGTTACATTATAATCCATTCCAGCATTCCCCCTTTATTACTATTCACTCAGGTTATATCTTTCCTATCGCTGACAATTTCTTTTTATCATATCTCATAAAGGGGTGTATTTCAACCGTTCTGTCTGAATTTTTGTACTTGCAAATATACAATTTTGGAATTGACTGTATAATCAAAAGTTATACCGCATTTATCTTCTACCTGAATTCCCGGATCATGCAGTACTGCTTAAGGTCAAAGTTTTTCTGTACAATTCCAAAGATCTTAAAGCCGAAATGCTCGTACATGGGAACATTGGCCGGATTATGTGTTTCAAGAGACACCATCAGGTGATGAGACTGAGCGTATGCAATCACCTCTTCCATGAGAACAGCCGCCAGCCCGTGGTGCTGCATAGTGGGGCGTACTGCCAGATAGATCACATGAAGGCGTTCCTCCTGATGAAGCTGATCGGTCCAGCGGGAATTTAAATAATCCCGCCCTTTTACAAAATTCCACAGTGTCTTTAAACTGGGATCTTCTTTTATCAGATACTCGTCCGTTCTCAGGCCGGCCCAGGCCTCTGCCAGATAAAAGGTCAGAGGATTATAGGGTTCCGATTCATCTGATACGACCAACAGAGCATTCATATCAGGACTTTCCGCAAAAATTTCACAGGTTTCAAAAAATTCCGTGAGATCGCATTCAAACAGCTCCGGAAGCAGCCTATTTCTTGTTTCCTGATCCGGGATCAGCTGGCAGTACAGAGGATCTCCAGAAAAACATTCCACCAAAAGCTCCTGAAGCCTGGGCAGATCCTCTTTTTTTACCCTGTATAATTTATCACTTTCCATATTACGAAAACTGCACCTCCCTGTCAAAAACCTTCAGGCACTCTTCCATCTGTCCGATCAGCTTTTCCACAGAAGCTTCCATATACCGGATATCATCCCGGTAGCACTGTTCCTGGTTTCCTGCTACCTTAAGAAGTCTCTCATATTCATTCTTCAGATCTGCCCCATGGCCTCCAACTGTTTCCTGAGCGTTCTTCAGATCAGTCACAAGTTCAAACAGATTTTCATGGCGTATGATACGTCCTGCTCCCCATTTCAGCCGGTCTGCCGGCTGATTAAGCACATATTCCGTAAAATACCTGAACACCTCACGGTCAAATTGGAAGGCATAACGATTATTGTCAATCCCATATACGGCATCCAGACTGCCCTGAGCATCTCCCTGGCGCAGACAATCCAGTGCCTTGTAAATAGCTTCCAGATTGCTTCCTGCTGCTTCCTGAGGAAACAGCACTTCGTCATGCCAGTTCAAACGCACAAAATAATCCTGTTCCTTTCTGAATATATAAAGCAGGCGGCGGTTAAACTCCCGGCAGCAGCGCTCTAATTTCCGCAGATCGTTCTCTGTTCCTTCCCCCTGTCCATTCTCCCTATCAGCTTCCAAAAGCTCACCATATCTGTGGTTCACAGCCTTTACTCTGTCGTACAAATCTTCTGCCAGTTTCCCTGCCCGGTTCAGCTTTTTTAAAAGTTCTTCCTCACCGGCTCCGGTTCTGCCGCACATATCCGGGTCTACACTGGCTTTTACTGCCTGAAACAATCGTCCAAAGTCCAGCGGAACCACTGCCGCCCGGTCAATGGCAAGTACCAGTCTGCCATAGAGCTCATGGTGGAAACGGAATACGTCCTCCTGATAATACTGTTCATTGTCAAACTGGGAATGGTAATGGGTCTCCATAAACTCTCCCGCACTAAATTCATTTACCATAGACGGGATTCCCGCAATAGCCATGGAAAAATCATCTGACCAGGTCTGGATGGGATATACCACTTCCAGCCCTTCCGGATAAGCAGTCGGTATGTTGTTAATGCGTTTTACAAATTCTTCCATAAACGAAGCATATTCATATGTACACCTCACTCCGTCTTTCGGGCCGTGAGCATGAGCCGGAAGTTCGAAATTTAAGTCTGCAAACACCTTCCCCTGCCATTCCGGCCGGGCTGTGAAGACCTGCTCATAGGCTCCGGCAGACCAGTCATATTTGGAATTCACTACGCCCCACTCCTCCGCAGCCAGCGCGCAGAACACCAGCGTCTTATTCGGCTTATATCCTGTCTTTAAAATAGCCCTTGCAATGCCAAACATCATGGCAACTGCCGCATTATCATCCTGAAAGCCCGTAAAATAGGAATCATAATGGGCCGATAGCAGGATCATGGAATCCGTCTCACGCCCTGGGATGCTTCCTACAATATTAAAGGTTTCCTGATCTCTGATGACCGAAGAACAGGCGTCAAACAGCACCGTTGTCTCCCCATATGCCCGGTGTCCTTCCGTTGCCGCCAACGCCAGATCTGCTTTGAGCACAGCTGCGTCCGCCTGAGAAATAGAAAAAGCAGCAGCCTCCTTCGGTCCTGCGATATCCTGCGCATTTAAGGCCGTATTATGTATTTCCCCATATCCGTTATCCTGAACTGCGATCAGAGCCGCCGCTCCCTTTAAATGAGCCTGATAGACCGGAAAATTAATCCACCACTCTTCTCTCTGATTGATATCAATGAGGACCAGTTTGCCTGTGACATCTATATTTTCATACTGTTCTGCCGTTCCTCGGCCCAGATATACCATGGAAAACTTCTGAAAGCCTTCTGTATGAAACTCTGTCTGGTATGCTCCCAGCTGAAATTCATGCTCCTTTCCTTCACGGTCTTTATAGCGCAGCACTGCATGGTGGAAATCCCAGCTGTCCACGCAGATCTTATCCTTATGCACATCCGAAAGCCCCAGACGCTTCATTTCCTCAAACAGAATATCCCCGGTCTCAAGCTCTGCTTTGGATCCGGCAGTCCGGTATCCCAGTACAGGATTGGTTTTTGGTTTCTCCATCCTCTTTGCCAGACGGTAGGAATATTCTGTATCGACTGCTTCGATCAACTTCTGTTCCCAATTCTTCCATTTATCCATTTTCTGTTACCTCACTTGCTTCTTGCCTGTTTTGTAAACGCTTTAAGGAAAAAAGGCGCGGCCGGAGCTTCCTCCTGCTGCACCTGATGTTCCATTTTTGTTGACAGCCGCCTCTCTTCTACTGAGCAATTTTGGCTCCGTCCTCTCCTACCAGATAATGATCCGGAGTAATGCAGTTTGTGAGCATATCTCCATTTTCAGAGCAATAATACTCCTTTTCATTCCAGGGAATCCATCCTGTCTGCATATAGCCCTCTGCGTCAAAGAAATACCACTTATGTCCAATTTCCAGCCAGCCTCCAGCAGGATACGTTCCGTCTCCCTGATCATACCACCATCTTCCGTCTTCTGTCTGTTTCCACTCACCGGCTGCTCCTGATCCTCCCTCTACTCCTGCACCATCCGGATTCTCCCGGAAGGCAGCGGCCTGCCCACCATTTACATAGATGGTGTTGGAGGAAACCCACTCGCCCTTAATGGTCGGATCAAACTTATTCACAGCACGGACCTTTACCATGTAAGATTCATTTGGCTTTAACATGCGCTCCCGGCAGTTGATGCTATTTGTCTCCGTTGTCAGGGAAGCTCCTACAATTTTATCTCCCCTGTATACTCTCACTTCATAACTTCCCGCTGTGCCGATGACAGGCCATGACGCAATCCCTTCCTGAGAAAGCGTTACGCCTTCCATATCCTTTAAGGAATTCTGCATGGAAGGAAGGGTAACATCCAAAAGCAGTGTTTCACTGGAATCCTGTCTGGTAGCCTTTTTAAACTCAGCTCCACCCTTCAGGGTAATCTTATCCGTTCCAAGAGATGTAAAATAATAATCGTCATTGGCAGTAAGCATAATCCGGATTTCCGGAACCGTATCCTCCGTCCATCCAAACCCTTCGTTCATTACCTCATAACCGTCTACATTGTAACGGCTGCTGCTGCTTTCAATTTCAATCGTCTCATCGCCATAATCTGTATCTGCCTCAATATCCGCCTTGATCGTCAGTGAAATAGATGTGATCTTTTTACGGCTTGCTCCATAAACAGGAACTGTTATACAGGCTGCCAAAAGTCCTGCAGCCAGTCCAAAGGCCAGCCTCTTTTTTAAATGTATCATATGCAAACCTCCCTGTTCTTGTATATATTAGATGCGATCCTATCACTAGAATATAAATTTTCACATGGAGTGTCAATGAATTTTTCCTTACAATTCCATTTGCCTGTCATTCCTTTTTATCGCGTTCCCACACAAAAAAAGCTCCGCCAGCTGTTCTCCTGACGAAGCTTTCTTCCTATTTCGCGTAATCGGTTACCCTGGATTCACGGATCACATTTACCTTGATCTGTCCCGGATATTCCAGTTCGCTTTCAATGCGCTTGGATACTTCCCTTGCCAGCAATACCATATCGTCATCGCTGATCTGCTCAGGAACAACCATAATACGAACCTCACGGCCTGCCTGAATAGCAAAAGATTTGTCTACTCCCTTAAAGGAGTTTGTGATATCTTCTAACTGTTTCAATCTGTTTGTATATGTCTCCAGCGTCTCACGTCTTGCACCGGGTCTTGCAGCAGAAATCGTATCTGCCGCCTGAACGATACAGGAGATAAGGCTGGTAGGTTCAACATCGCCATGATGGGATTCTACCGCATTCAATACAACTGCAGACTCCTTGTACTTTCTGCACAGGTCTGCTCCCAGCTGTACATGGGTGCCTTCCATATCATGGTCAACGGATTTACCAATGTCATGTAACAATCCAGCACGTTTTGCCAAACGCACATCCACCCCAAGTTCTGATGCTAAAAGCCCCGATAACTGCGCTACTTCGATGGAATGCTTTAAGGCATTCTGTCCATAGCTTGTCCTGAATTTCATCCTTCCAAGCAGCTTTACCAGTTCCGGATGAATTCCGTGGATACCAACTTCGAGACAGGCAGCTTCGCCCTCTTCCCGCATATTGTTTTCCACTTCTCTCCGTGCTTTTTCTACCATTTCCTCGATTCTGGCCGGATGGATCCGTCCGTCCACAATCAAACGCTCCAATGCGATTCTTGCTACTTCCCTGCGGATGGGGTCAAACCCGGATAAAACAACCGCTTCGGGAGTATCGTCGATGATCAATTCCACACCTGTCAGTGTTTCCAGAGTACGGATATTCCGTCCCTCACGGCCGATAATGCGGCCCTTCATCTCATCATTGGGAAGCTGTACCACAGATACTGTAGTTTCAGCCACATGGTCTGCCGCACAGCGCTGGATGGCTGTGACAACCAGATTCCTGGCTTTCTTATCAGCTTCTTCTTTTGCCTTGTTTTCAAGTTCCTTGATCAGTTTAGCTGTGTCATGTTTTACGTCTTCTTCAACAGATTTTAAAAGATAATCTTTTGCCTGTTCGGAGGTCAGACCGGATATCCGTTCCAATTCCTGTATTCCCTGCTCATACTGGGCTTCTACCTCAGCCGTTCTTTTGCCGAGTATATTCTCCCTTCTGATCAGATCTGCCTCCTTCTTTTCCATGGCATCTGCCTTCTTTTCAACGTTTTCTTCCTTGCTCAGCACACGCTTTTCATAACGCTGAAGTTCCGCTCTTCTTTCCTTGGTTTCCTTTTCCAGTTCATTCTTTGTCTTTAAAGATTCTTCCTTGGCTTCCAGGAGAGCTTCTCGCTTCTTTGTCTCTGCGGTCTTTAAGGCTTCGTCAATGATCTCTCTGGACTTTTCTTCCGCGCTTCCTACCTTTAATTCATACTGCTTGCGCTCATAGGAACGACCGGCGGAATGGGCAATAAACCAGGTGATCACAGCCGCGATTGCCGCACCGATCATCAAAGTGACCACTATCTGTAACACAGGAGCACCTCCTTATTTAGTTTTCATTGTACAAAATACAACATATTAATTTTATACTTTTTTGTAAAGAGTGTCAAGTCTTGATTTCCCCGGCTTTTGTGCATCCTGTAAAACATTTTTCCTGAAATTACGGCTTCTTCTACTCCTCTTGCCCACTTTGAACCTCTTGCATCACCCTGCGGATCACGTCATAGGAAAAGCCCCGTCTTCCCAAATACGCCCCCAAGCGATTTTTCTCTTTGAGATCAGAAAGATCTGCAGTTCGAAGGCGTTTTTTCAAAAGATTTCTGGCAGCCGCAAGGTCATCCTGAGCGCTTCCTTCCAGGATCCTGGAAATATCCTGGCGATCCACTCCCTTTTGCTGCAGCTCAAACGCTATCTGGCGGCGGCTTTTTTTCTCCTGATTCATACGGATAAAATTCTCTGTATAGACTCTGTCATCAATCAGACGGTATTCCTTCAGAAATTCCATCACCCTGTTTATAACCTCTTTCGGATATCCGTCACCTGAAAGCTTCGTTTCCATCTGTGCTCCAGTCCTTCCCTGAGCCTGCAGAAGGTAAAGAGCCCGCTCTTTTGCCCTGGGAACCAAAATCTCTTCTAGGATCCGGAGATATACAGTTTCCGGCAGTTCAGAGCCTTCCTGAATATGAAACCGCTCTGCCTCCCCTCTGTATAAAGGAAAAGCAAAGTCCTCCTCTTCCAGGAAGACTTTGCACTTTCTCTTATCCACAGGGGTCACCGCTGTGACCCTCATGCTTCTTCATCCGCTGCCGGTTCTGCCGCAGGATCTTCTTTTGCTTCACTTTGAGAGGATGCAGGCCGGACATTCTCTGCCTGCGCTGCCTTTCTGGCCTCTGCCTCAGCCTCCTCTGCTCCCGGAAGCTGATAGCGCACTCTCACCTGTGCCTCGATCTCTGCACAGATCGCAGGATGCTCTGCCAGATACTGCTTGGCATTTTCACGTCCCTGACCGATTTTGGAACCGCCATATGCAAACCATGCACCGCTCTTTTCCACGATATTTTCCTTTACGGCCAAATCCAGGATATCGCCTGTTTTGGAAATCCCCTTTCCAAACATGATATCAAACTCTGCCTCTTTAAAAGGAGGAGCAATCTTATTCTTCACAACCTTTACGCGGACCCGGTTTCCTACAACCTCCCCTCCCTGCTTTAAGGTCTCTATCCTGCGGACGTCCATACGGACAGACGCATAAAACTTCAGAGCGCGTCCACCAGTAGTAACCTCAGGATTTCCAAACATAACGCCGACCTTTTCACGAAGCTGATTGATAAAAATAACCACACAGTTAGACTTGCTGATAATGGCAGTGAGCTTTCGAAGGGCCTGAGACATCAGACGGGCCTGAAGTCCCACATGGGAATCCCCCATCTCTCCGTCAATCTCTGCCTTTGGAACAAGAGCTGCAACAGAGTCCACGATCACGATATCCACAGCACCGGAACGAACCATGGTCTCTGTGATCTCCAGAGCCTGCTCTCCATTATCCGGCTGAGAAATATAAAGATTATCAATATCTACGCCAATATTCCGGGCATAAACCGGATCCAATGCATGCTCCGCGTCAATAAAGCCCGCAATACCGCCCCGTTTCTGTACTTCTGCCACCATATGGAGCGCAACCGTGGTCTTACCGGAAGACTCCGGACCGTATACCTCGATAATCCTTCCCTTGGGGACACCGCCCAATCCCAGTGCAATATCCAGACTGATCGAACCTGTGGGAACCGTTTCTATATTCATATTCACACCGGATTCCCCCAGCTTCATCACAGAACCCTTGCCATAGGCTTTTTCAATCTGTGTGAGGGCCGCATCCAGGGCCTTTAACTTTTCTTCCTGATTCATATCTCTGTTTACGCTCATCTTTTCTTCCTTGCCCATATTTTCCTCCTAATGAAATCTCTCTTTCCGTCTGAAACCGGAGACGACGCTTCGTTCCGAACAAATGTTCTTTTAATATAATCATAGTATAGAACCATCCAAATGTCAACGGATTTTTAGGGTGTATTATTACGTTCTGGTGCAGAATACCGGGGAGAGTGATCTGATTCTGCACGGCAGAATGTACGGCTGCGTGCTGTATGGTAAATCCGGGCGAAGAACCCTGACACGGATGGTTTCTCCATCCAAAGACTGGAAAAGCTGTGAAATGACGCTGCAACACAGGACAGATGGCCTGTGCTGCAGGTTCAGAATAGCATAGATTTCCTGTTTTTGCAAGGGTCTTCCCGACCGGAAGTTTTCCTTTCATCTCCCTTTCATCTTCCTCTGCCTCCAGAAAGGACAAAATAGGTTCCCGGAAAAATTTTTTTCATTGAGCTGCTTATGATACAGGTGATGATAATGATAAAAACAGGCATCAGGATGAACATAAAAAGAGCGCTGGCAGGTGTGGAGGGCAGAATGAGGGCCGCCGTTTTATTGAGCAGGCGGACCCAGGGAAAATGAACCGCATAAAGAAAGAAGCTGTTTTTTATGAGGTCTGCGGCAGGCGGAAGGGGAATGATGCGGATCAGGCATACCGCCGTGCATACCCCCCACAGGCGTGTAAGAACCGTGTGAAGAGGATGGCCATGGAGAGGAGCAGCCGGAAGGCCTGTAATCTGAAGCAGCCAAAAGAAAAACGACAGAATTGTGATCTGGATGAATAAGTGCTTCCACCGTTCCTTAAGAAACTCCGCAGGCCGGCGCTCCAGATAATTTCCCAGCTGTTCCCTTCTCAAAGCAAAAAAAGCTGCCGCAGAATAATAAAAAAGAGCATCCAGATTAAGCCAGGGAAACGACACTCCCTTCCATAGACACAGGATCAAAAAGAGCAGAAAAAGGAGACTTCTTACGTTTTTTTTCAAAAGAACATACAAAACCGGAGCCAGGAGAATAAGCAGGATCAGCTGAAACAGATACCAGAACACAGGATTATAACCATAGTGCAGCAGAGCTTTAAGAAACTCCCCGGCAGTAAGCGGAACCGGCGGCTTTCCAATGATCTGACAGATGGCGGGAATCCTGGTTGCCGCAGCATAAGCCCCATAGTACAAACTATTCCAGAGAAGATAGGGAAGCAGGATTGTTCTTGACCGGGATCTCCATTTGGAAAACAGGCTGTTTAGCTGGAAATTTCTGTAAAATAAATACGCAGATATCATAAAAAAACCCGGCACTGCAATCTGAGCCAGCTGACTGGCTGCCAGATGTTCCAGCTGCTGTACCGTTTCCAGTTCCTGTTCCCCTGTTACAAAAAGTTCTCCATTTAAAGAGTGGGCCCATACGACCAGAAGACTGAACAGAAAACTGAGCCAATACACCTTATTTCTGAACCAGTCTTCTTCTGAAATTGTGTTTTGAACCCGTTCCTCCATTTTCCCACCATCCATTTTCCCGCAGCCTCCTAAAGGTGTGTACAAAAGTCGATCAAAGTCAGCTCCTGTATCTGCTTCAAATAGATGAAATTCAGATACAGAACCAAAAAGGGCCGCTTCCCGCAGGAAACAGCCCCTAAACATTGCCGCCTTAGAAATCAGCTTCTATACTGCTCCAGCAGACGGTTAATACGGCTGGTAGGTGTGAGAAGCTCGCTTAAGGAAGCATCATGGTTCAGATTGTCAATGATAAGGGCAATATACTTGCTCATATCTACATTGATATAGTAAGGACGCTGTAAAAGATCCGGCGTCTGATATACCAGATTGGTTGTCAGGATCCGGTCAATAAAGCCCTTTTCATAATATTCGTCAAATCTGGCAAGTCCGTTTGTAAACAGGCCAAAGGTAGAGCAGATAAATACCTTTCTGGCTTTTCTGCGTTTTAATTCCTTGGCTACATCCTGCATGCTCTCGCCGGAGGAGATCATATCGTCAATGATCAGAACATCCTTTCCCTCTACGCTGGAGCCTAAAAACTCATGAGCCACGATGGGATTTCTTCCGTTTACGATCTTCGTGTAGTCGCGGCGCTTGTAGAACATACCCATATCCAGTCCCAGCATATTTGCGAAATAAATAGCGCGGCCAGTACCGCCCTCATCTGGGCTGATTACCATCATATGATCGCTGTCGATCTTTAAATCAGGCTCATTTTTAAGCAGATGCTTTAAGAACTGGTAGATCGGCTGTACCGTCTCAAAGCCCTTTAAATGGATTGCATTCTGAACTCTGGGATCGTGGGCGTCAAAGGTAATAATATTTTCCACGCCCATATTTACAAGCTCCTTCAGTCCCAGAGCACAGTCTAAGGACTCACGGCCGGAACGCTTGTGCTGGCGGCTCTCATAGAGGAATGGCATGATCACATTGATCCTGCGTGCCTTTCCTGCTGCAGCTGCGATGATACGCTTTAAATCCTGAAAATGATCATCCGGAGACATATGGTTTGTCATTCCGAAAAGGGAATAGGTCAGACTGTAATTACATACATCCACCATGATATAAAGGTCATCGCCTCTTACGGATTCCTCAATAATTCCCTTTCCTTCGCCGGAACCAAAGCGGGGGGTAGATGCATTGATAATATAAGAATCTCTCTGATAACCGGTGAAAGCGATGGTAGATTTATGCTCGCTCTCCCGCTCTCTTCTCCAGTCTACCAGATACCTGTCCACCTTATTTCCCAGCTCCGTACAGCTCTTTAAGGGAATCAACCCAAGAGGGCCCACCGGAATGGTCTCAATGACTTTCTCTTCATATAACATGATTTCTTTATCCTCCTGTTTGTACTGCGCGCCAAAAACGCACCTGCCGTTCATTATTATCTTTATACCATCTTTGCATGCATTTCGTCAAGCTATCCCCTCTTTAAAACACGGATATCCCTGCCGTAAAGGGGAATGATCCGATAGCGCATGATCCGGGAGGTCACACGATCCGTGTAGGAATCCCGAAGCTGCTTTAAAGACAGATTGGTGGAAATAATGGTGGAACGGCTCATATTCATACGCTCATTGATGCAGTAAAAAAGCTGCGAAGAGGTAAAGCTGTTATTGAGCTCCGTTCCCAGATCGTCAATGATCAGCAGGTCGCAGTCCAGAATATAGCGGTATGTGTCTCTCATATCCTCTGGGGTATCATAGTCGAATTTATTTCTGGAAAACACCTCAAACAGATCGCCTGCCGACAGATAGATCACCGAATGGCCTGAATCGATCAGCTCCTTTGCAATACAGTTTGTAAGAAAGGTTTTCCCCACTCCTGTACTGCCTGTAAAGAGTAGATTCTCCTTTTTTCGGTCAAAATCTGCAGCAAATTCCCGACAGCCTGCCACCACCCTGCGCATATAATCTGCATTGGTCAGCCCAAGCTCCGGAATGATTTCACTGCTGTCATAATAGTCATACGATAATCTGGAAAAATTTTCCTGATCCAGCACATGATCCAGATTGGACTGGGCATAGAGCAGCTTCATCTGAGCCCTGAGAAAGCAGTGACATTTGCGGCCCTGGCGCCAGCCTGTATCCTCACAGTCCGGGCACCTGTAATGAAGCGTAAGATAGTCCTCCGGATATCCTTTGGCGCGAATTAAAATAGCCTTCTGCTCCCTTAAATCTGCCAGTTCTTCTCTAAGCTCCGCTAACGCTCCCGTATCCCCGGCCAAAAGCCGCTTTGCCCCGGCCACAGAACGGCTGGCAATCTCCGCTTCCAGTTCCCGGACTGCCGGAATCACCCGGTAAATTTCATTTCTTCGTGCTTCCAGCTGATGCTGGTTTTCAAGCTGCTGCCTGCCATATTCCCGCATGATTGCGTCGTACTGGGAATTACTCAGTGCCATCTCCTGTTCTCCTTCCAGTCTGTAACGCCCTCCCGGGGCGGTTCCTTATGTACGGGGTCTTCCTCCGCCCACCCATTCCTTTACCTGTTTCAACATCAGGGCATCGTAATCTGTATCCCTCTGTTTAAAATTATGGAACTGATTTTGAGAGTTCTTTTTCCCTCCCCCATCCTTTGATGCGCTGTTATAGCGCTGAAGCCGCTTTTCCTTATCTCCGCCATTTTCCTGTACCAGAGCCTGACGTCTGGCATCCAAAGCACGGACATCCTCCATTTTCTTTACGCCGGCTTTCTTCCAGTCTCTTAAAATACGGTCTGCATACTGAAAGCTGGGGCTGTGGATGGCGGTAATGGTCCGGCTGCAGGCCTCTAAAACGATTTCTCTGGCAAACCCGTACTCCTTAAACCATTTGTCGATCATGACCTGCTCAGGAGGCGCTGCCTTGCGGTTGTTAATTCCAAAGGCCCGCATGACCGCAAAGGAATCTTTCGAATAAGCTGCTCCCAGCTCCCGTGCCTCCTGAGATGTTTTAATCCCTTTTTCATGCCAGCTCACTGCTACCGTCTCCAGATACCGAACCGAACTGTGGCCGTTCTGGGCACAGTATTCCACAAGATATTCCAGGAGCTCACTGCTCATTCCAAGGCCCTCATAGAGCCATGCAAATACCTGACAGTCTCTTGGTGTAAAAACTTTATTTAAATATTTCTGCGCAATATAAAGAAGCTGGGAAAACTCCTCATCTCCGCAAAGCCGGTTTACCTGAGCCGCAGAATACACCGGAGCACGGTCTGCGCTGGCAGCCGTTTCCTCCTTAGCCTCTGCGCAGGAAGCAGCCGGATCCGCAGCCCAAGGAAGCTCCCCTTCCTGCTTTTTCTCATTTTCTGCCCCGGAAAGAATCCCCAGTTTTTCCCAATAGCTTACAGCACGCCGCACATCGGATTCCGTATGATCGAGAGCATCCGCTATAGACTCCACGGTAAGCTCTTCACCCTGATGACGCAGAATATAAAGATATACTTTTACATATTCCCCATTGGCACCGGCCATATATTCATCTATAAACGCATCTGCCACCATGGTAGCCCCTATGCTCCAGCGGTCCTTCCAGTTCATACTCATTTTCACCACTCCTTGCTGCATTTTCCCTTTTTCTGTCCGGGAAATGTTTGCAGACAGTATATCATATCCACTGCTAAAAGAAAATAGGGCCTTCTTTCCACTGCTCATTCTGTGGATAATGTGGATATTGTGGAAAAACCATCCCCCATCTGGTCTCATTCCCCCATAAGCTGTCAATTTTCCGCATAAAACCGTGGTTTTCCAAATCTCCTATCATCCTTTCATATCAGATGATTCATCCACAGTTTTTAGCTCTGTTTCGTGTTGAAAACTATGTGGATATTGTGGATAACTACAGCCCAAGGAGCTTTTCTCCCACTTTTACAATATCTCCGGCACCCATAGTTATCAACAGATCCCCGTGTATACAATGTTCCAGAATAAATGTTTCAATCTCATCAAAGGACGGAATATAATGGACGCTTGTACCCAGCTTTTCCAGCCGTTCTGCAATATCCCTTGAGCTGACTCCCAGTGTATCCGTCTCTCTGGCTGCAAAGATATCTGCCAGTATCACCTCATCAGCACCTGACAGAGCCTGAGCAAATTCATCCAGAAATGCCTTTGTACGGGTATAGGTATGGGGCTGAAATACTACCCAGAGGCGCTTATGGGGATAATTCTCTGCCGCCTTCAGAGTAGCACTGATCTCCTGTGGATGATGGGCATAATCATCAATCACCGTTACTCCGCCGATCTCTCCCTTTTTCTCAAACCGCCGGTCTGTTCCCGTAAATTTTCTGAGGCCTGCAATTACGCCGTCAAAGCCTACACCTAATTCCAGAGCGACAGCAATGGCTGACAGAGAGTTGTATACGTTATGCTCCCCTGTTACTCCCAGAGAAATCCGGTTTACTACCTCTCCCTGCACAATCAGGTCATAGGACGGTCTGCCAAGTTCGTCATATGTAATGTTTCCGGCTGTATAATCACTGGACGGATCCTTTCCGAAGGTGATTACGCGGCAGTTCAGTCCCCGGGTAATTTCCTCCACCCGGTCAATATCTTTGTTGATCACCAGAAGGCCTCCTGCCGGAAGCTTCTCTGCAAACAGACGGAAGGAATGACGGATATCCGCGATATCCTTAAAGAAATCCAGATGATCCTCTTCAATATTTAAAATCACCTCAATGGTGGGATAAAAGGATAAAAAGCTGTTTGTATATTCACAGGCCTCTGTGACAAAGAATTCAGGCCCGCCTACCCGTATATTTCCGCCGATATCCTTCAGGATACCGCCTACAGAAATCGTAGGGTCTGTGCCGCCGGCTAACAGAATATCTGTCAGCATAGAGGTAGTGGTCGTTTTTCCGTGCGTACCGGCTATGGCTATGGACTGCTTATAATTACGCATCAGTTCCCCTAAAAGCTCCGCTCTGGTAAGCTCCGGAAGCCCCTTTGCCCGCACTGCCATAAGCTCCGGGTTGTCGCCATGGATCGCCGCTGTGTAAACCACGGCCTGAATCCCCGGCTCCTGTTCAATATTGGCGGCCCGCTGGCCGTAATAAATCCGCGCCCCCTTCTCTGTCAGATGTCTGGTAAGCTCCGTTTCATGGGCGTCAGAGCCGGATACGGTAAATCCGGCGTCCAGCAGGATCTCTGCCAGCCCGCTCATACTGATGCCTCCGATCCCAATAAAGTGAATGTGTTCCGGTTTGTCAAAATCTATCTGATACATATATTATTCCCTTTCCCTGTGATACGGTATGTATTTGTCTGCTTTCCTTATAATTATATCAAAGTCCGCCGGAAATGTCATATGAAATTATAAAAGCATTCCATATACCCGATAGCCTTTTTACTGCCGCGTTTTATTTCATACAGCATCTGATCCACCTTATCGGCCAGATCTTTAAATGTCATGCTCCGGCACAGCAGCAACCCCAAAGGATGAAGATACTGCTGCCTTTGTTCATCCTATTTTATCATAAACATATTAAAAAACATAGTTTGCTGTGAGAATACCATAAAACATGTAATGCTGAACTGTTACTAAAACATTCCTCTTGACCTGCTCTGCAACTCATGCTAAACTAGGAGACGCTGTAAAGCCCAAAAATAAGGTCTAAAGGGGCTTTCCGCCGATTTCCGGCGTAAAATGAATCGAGTGTTCGAGACCTTCCACTCGTAAAACAAAACTAAAGGAGACAACTAAATATGAACAGGAAAAAAACAGATTTTCTGGTACACGGTGCATTGATCGCAGCCGTGTATGTGGCGCTGACTATGATGTTCGCTCCCATCAGCTTCGGACCGGTGCAGTTTCGCATCTCTGAAGCGCTGTGCATCCTTCCCTTCTTTACACCGGCAGCCGTTCCGGGACTCTTTTTAGGATGCCTGATCTCTAACCTCTTAGGTACAGCCGTGCTCATGGATGTGATCTGTGGCAGTATTGCCACACTAATCGGTGCAGCAGGCTCCTATGCCCTTCGGCATCACAAGAGGCTGGTATGCCTCCCCCCTATCCTGGCAAATACCCTGATCATCCCCTGGGTGCTGCGGTATGCCTACGGTTCCCCAGATCTGATCCCTTTTATGATGCTCACCGTAGGGATTGGCGAGATTTTGGCCGTTGGGGTTCTGGGCAATGGCCTCTTAGCTATACTGGAGCGTTATAAATATACGATTTTCCGCCAGAGCAGAGCATAAAAAAAAGAATGCCGACGCCTTAGCTTGTAATTTTACAGGTTAAGGTGCCGGCATTTTTATTATTTATAATGCATCTACAGCCGCTTTTTCAATCATCAGCCCTTTTTTATAATTTTCCATAAACTGATTAAAGCCCTCTATATCTTCCGGTTCCGGAGCTGCTGTTACGCTCTCTGCCTTTTGAAAAATCCGTTTTTCCAGATAATCCTCTAAAGCTTCCCCTTCTTTTTTATTTATCATATACAGTGCCAGAACTGCAATCCCCCAGGCGCCCCCTTCTCCGGCTGATTTCATAACAGATACGGGAGTGTTCAAAGCGGCCGCAAGGATTTTCTGAGCCGTTCCCTCCGTTTTAAAGATGCCTCCGTGGCCCCATATCACGTCTACCTTCACGCCCTCTTTGTCAAACAGCAGGTCATTTCCGATCTTAAGAGTACCAAAGGCTGCATATAAATGGGTCCTTATAAAATTTGCCAGATTAAACCGGCCGTCCTGCCGGCGCACAAACAACGGACGGCCTTCTGCAAAGCCGGCAACCGGTTCTCCTGAAACATAATTGCAGGCCACCAGTCCTCCGCAGTCCTTATCGCCCTCCAGAGCCTTTCGGAAAAGCCCTCCATACAGCTCATCCCCGCTTATATGAAAGCCAAAGGTATCGCTGAATTCCTTCAGAATATTCACCCAGGCGTTCAGGTCTGAGGTGCAGTTGTTGCAGTGTACCATAGCCGCCGGAGCCCCCTGAGGCGTTGCCACAAGGTCAATTTCAGAATATACATTTGAAAGCTCTTTTTCCAGTACGATCATGGAAAATATGGAGGTTCCTGCGGATACATTGCCTGTGCGCACCTTTACGCTGTTTGTTGCAACCATCCCTGTTCCCGCATCTCCTTCCGGGGGGCACAGGGGGATTCCGGCCTTCAATGTTCCTTCCGGATCTAAAAGCCCTGCACCCTCCTCTGTAAGAACGCCTGCCTGCTCCCCTGCCAGAAGAGGCCGGGGCAGGATTTCCCTGATTTTCCATGGAAACGACCGGTCTGAAATCTTTTGGTCAAAACAGTCCAGCATATCCGTATAATAGGTTCCTGTTTTTGCATCAACAGGAAACATTCCCGACGCATCATCCACACCCAGTACCCGTTCTCCGGTAAGCATCCAGTGCACATAGCCTGCCAGCGTGGTGATGTATTTAATATCTTTTACATGAGCTTCTCCGTTCAGCACCGCCTGATACAGATGAGCGATACTCCAGCGCTGGGGGATAGGGTAATTGAAACATTCTGTCAGTTCCCGTGACGCCTGCTCCGTTATGGTATTTCTCCATGTGCGGAATGGTACCAGAAGTTCATCATTTCCATCAAATGCCAGATAACCGTGCATCATGGCGCTGATTCCAATTCCGCCAATGGTTTCTATCTCTGCCCCATATGCTTCTCTTACCTTTGTTTTAAGATCGCCATAGCACTCCTGCATTCCCTTCCAGACTGCTTCCATCGAATAGGTCCATATCCCGTTTTCCAGCCTGTTTTCCCACTGGTGGCTGCCATCCGCTATCAATTCTCCCTCTTCTGTCAGAAGAACGCCCTTGATTCTGGTGGAACCAAGTTCAATTCCCAAAACCGTTTTTCCTGACTGAATCCGTTTTTTTATGTCCTCTATCCTGATTTCTTCCAATTTCCTGCTCTCCTTTAACAGTCACCTGTAAAATATCATATGTTTCATTTCATCTATTACATAAAATTATAAAGATCTGGTTCTATTTTACAAAACAGGGATCAGCGGTACAATTCCATAATCTTGCCACTCTTATTCTAAAGTTACCTATTTCGATCATTTTTCATTGTTATTTTCCCAAAATACGATATAATTTTATGATATCAGAATCAAACATTCAGAAAGTCAACACAAAATGCGAGGTGAAAATTTTGAATCTGCTAGAAACATGCAGACAGCTTATATCCACTGCCCGGAGGAACCTGCAGCCCGGTCATCCTCTTGGAGCCAGAATGATTTCATTCGAATATTCCAAATCTGCAAAAGAAATCAAAACATATCCCCTGCTTTCTTCCCAGCGGATCTTCTTCCTGTGCTGGGATTTCTGCGGCAGAAATCAGCTTCGTGCCGCCATGTATCCCGCACCTGACAGGTTCTGCTGCTGCTTTACATTTGAAGACGGAGTAAAAACGCAGCTCCACACCCATGACTACATTGAACTGGGATACGTTGTAAAAGGTAACTTCAAACAGAAAATTTCCGGGAAAGATATTATATTTCAAGAAGGTGACGTCTGCCTGATTGACAAAAACTGTATTCATCAGGATTATCTGTCCTGCCAGGATTCCATTGTACTGTTTTTCGGAATTGAAAACAGCATGTTTGAAGAGGTAATGAATGAACATATTACAACCGGCAAAATTATATCCTTTCTTCAAACTGCACTGATGAAACAAAGCGATCTGCAGCAGTATATTCATTTCCACCCCACAAGGGATGCCAGAAAAGAGATCGAGCCCTGCCTTTCCCTCCTCCTGACAGAGCTGTATGAAAATAAAATCGGTTCCACCCACATCTGCCGCGGGCTTCTTCTGCGTATTTTCAGAATTTTAAGCACGCATTATGATTTTTCCCTTACCAGAGAACGGCAAAAAAATATAAACTGGACTGTTTTTGAAGAAATATGCAGCTATATCCAGACCCACTATCAATCCGTCACAACCCATGAACTGATGGAACGGTTTCATTTTCAAAGAGATTATTTCAACCGGCTGATCCGCAAAAAAACAGGGATGACCTATTCGGAATATCTTCAAAACATCCGTCTGGAACAGGCAAAACGTCTTCTGATTGAAACAGAATTAACAATATCCGAAATCTCCGAACAGGTAGGCTACCATAATAAAGGCTATTTCTACCAGCTTTTTGTAAACAAATATAATATGACGCCTGGAAAATACAAAAAAAGGATGCTGGAGCATCCCTGTAATCCTATGCCCCAACATCCAGAATAGCTTCTGTATATACTTTTCCCGCAGATATTTTATCTCTGATCCATCTTCCCGTCCAGCGTCTGACGCACAATGCTGTCCATCATATCCGCTGACAGCATACCGCTCACATATCCAAATACATTTCCATCTCTGTCAATCATAAAGGTGGTTGGGAAGGACATGATACCATAAGAGGCAAACAGCTCTCCCTCTGTATCCATCAGTACCGGGTAAGTATATCCTTTTTCTTCCATGAATGCGGCAATTTCTTCCTCAGAGCCTTCCTGTCCCATATTGGGCGCAGCAACGCCCAGAACAATTACTGCATCCTCTCCCTCTGTGGAGGACTTTTCATACAGCTTCTGAATATCCGGCATCTCAGCCTTACAGGGCGGACACCAGGTTGCCCAGAAGTTCAGAAAAATCGTCTTCCCTCTGTAATCCTCCAGTCTGTGGATATTTCCGTACTGATCCTCCAGTTCAAAATCAACTGCCGGGATCACGGGACGCGCATCGGCTGCCGTTTCACCGGAAGCCTCCTCTGCAGTTGTGCTTTCAGACCCGCCTGTCCCGGGCTCTGTACTTCCGCCTTCGTTATCTGCTTCTGCTTTCTCCGGCGCAGTGCTTTCTTCCATACTCTCTGTCTGACTCACCTGAGTTCCGGAAATACGGGATAAATATCCGGTCACATCATTCATTTTCCCGGTAAACATGAGGATTCCCATCAGCACCATGAGGATACCGCCAATTTTTACTGTATACTGCACCACACCTCTGTATTTCTTAAAGAGCTCCAGAAGCTGAGTAGTAAAGAGGCCCACAAACAGAAAGGGCAGAACAAAGCCCATAGTGTAAACGCCGATCAGAACAAAGCCCTGAGCCTTGGTCGCTGCAGATGCGGCCATCAAAAGGACGCTTGTAAGAGCCGGTCCTACGCAGGGCGTCCAGGCAAAGCTGAAAGTAAAGCCCATAAGCAGCGCTGTAACCGGCGACATGGCAAAACGATCCAGCCTGAAGGGCAGGCGGTGCTCTTTTCCCAAAACGGAAGATATTCCAAATATTCCCATCTGATACAAGCCAAACAGCATGACAAGGATACCTCCGGTCCGTGCAAACATGGCCTGATAGCTGTGGAAAAATCCACCCACTGCGGACACGCCAAGCCCCAGCAGGAAAAAGGCAAAGCTGACCCCTGTCACAAAGAAAACCGTGTGAAGCAGCACCTTGCTCTGTTTATAGTGCATTCTTCCATCTTCGCCCTTTACGGCTGTTCCGCCGGACAGATAGCCGATATAAAGGGGAAGCAGCGGCAGTACGCAGGGCGAAAAAAAACTTAACAATCCCTGTAAAAATACAGTTACCGCAGATATGCTTACATCCAGTGTAAATCCCATAAATAACCTCCAATCCTAAAGTGTACTCCTTTTATACTCTGATTTCTGCCATTTTGTCAAGTGAGCTTGTCACAGACTTATGCTTCTGCGAATTTTTCACAAAATGTTCAGATGAACCCATCTTGGCATATATCTTAAAAATATGGTATAATACAGCCTCAGGAAAGGAGATTTCAGATATGAAGCATTTTACGGCAGCCGCCCTTTCAGCGGTGCTTTCCATTTCTATAGCAGCCGTTTCCTCCCCTCTTTCCTATTGGGGAGCAAAGGAAAACAGCCGGGAATTTTCTCTTTTTTTCAGTGGACCCGGCGTAGAAGCTGTTTCTTCAGGTGATGAATATTCGGAATATCAGTGGGCACTGCATAATACAGGCCGTCTGCAGAGAACTGAGCGAAAACTAAATATCAGAACCTTAGACAGCATCTATGTACACTATGGCGAAAACGGAGTCGACGGCATCGCCCTGCCGCCTCTTGGCCCCAGTAACTATGACGCCATTCAGACAGACGCTGTAGCTGGAATTGATATCAACATAAACGAAGCCTGGCAGCTCTATGAGCAGGAATCCAATAAACGCCCTGTCACTGTGGCTGTGATCGACACAGGAATCGACACCTCCCATAAGGATTTAAAAGACGCCATCTGGGTCAATGAGGATGAAATCCCCGGAGATTCCATTGATAACGACGGAAACGGCTACGTTGATGATGTAAACGGCTGGAATTTTATTTCAAATAATAATCAGCTCTGCGCAGGCGATGAGGATACCCACGGCACCCATGGGGCCGGTACCATTGCGGCTGCAAAGGGAAACGGCGGAGTAGCTGGCATCGGAGACAGCCGGTATATAAAAATCATGGTATTAAAGGCTCTGGGAGGCGAAGAAGGAAAGGGTTCTCCCGAAAACGTCATCCAGGCAATCCGCTATGCAGAGGCCAACGGCGCCCAGATCTGCAATTTAAGCTTCGGCTCCGGACAGACCTCCCCAGAATTTGAGGCTGCAATCCGGGATTCCAATATGCTTTTTGTAGCCGCAGCCGGAAACGGCAATCAGTACGAAATCGGCTATAACATTGACGCACATCCGGTTTACCCCGCAAGCTTCCCTTATGATAATATTATCACTGTAGGAAACCTGCTTTTTAACGGTCATCTGGATGAAAGCTCCAACTACGGGCAGACAAACGTAGACCTGGCCGCTCCGGGAACCTATATCCTGAGCACCGTACCCTCCGATACCTACGCCTATATGAGCGGTACCTCTATGGCAGCTCCCATGGTCGCAGGAGCTGCTGCCCTTCTCTACTCCGGCCGTCCGGATCTCAGTCTTTCCGATGTGAGAACCGCCCTGCTGTCCTCAGTCCACAAGCTGGCTCCCTTAAAAGGGAAGACCGCTTCCGGCGGTATGCTGGATGTGGCGGCGGCTATGAAGTGGGGGAGATAAATATCCTTTTATTCCAAAGCCGCACTGATGGCAGCATAATCCCCGATTCGCTCTCCCAGTGCAGCCGGCAGAATCCTGCAGGCTGCCAGACTGGGAGCCAAAGCCTCCTTTTTTAGTTCTCTATACATAGCTGAATCCAGAAAATGATGGCTTCTGGCATACACAGAGCCTGCAATAATACGCTCCGGATTCAGCAAATCAATTAAAACTGCAAGCCCTCTTCCAAATATGGCCCCAGAGCGTTCAAAAATTTTCAAAGCTTTCTCATCTCCCATTTCTGCCATAGCAGCCAGTTCTTTTGCACTTGCTTTTATCCCTTCTATCTCTGCCATCCTGGCAATTCCTCCTCCTGAACAGAAGCCCTCCAGGCTTCCGGATTTCTGATATCCCACCGGCCCATCCTTTTCCATCCGTATATGTCCTGCTTCTCCTGCCAGACCAGATGCTCCCCGATATAATCTGCCGTCTAAAATAAGGCCAGCTCCCAAACCGGTTCCGAAAGTCAGAAAAATCATGCTGCGGCAGCCCTGTCCGGCTCCGAATCTCCACTCAGCCAATGCCCCTGCGTCTGCATCATTTTCCAAACGTGCTGGAATCCCCATTTTTTTCTCCAGATAATCTATTACTGGAACCCGATCCCAGCCCGGAAGGTTAGGCGGCGAAAGAATCTGCCTGCGATCTGAACTTAAAGGGCCTCCACAAGAAATTCCAATTCGTTCCACTCCTTCATTCGATCCAATAGAAATCCCATGCTCTTTTGCTATTTTTCTTCCATTTTCTTCCAACTCATTCAATACTTTCTTCCAATCTGGAACCGTCTTTCTTTCATACCTTCCCAGAAAACTTACCTGAGTATCTTCAATATTTGCCAGAACAACCGCAGACTTTGTTCCTCCAATGTCAAATCCTAACACATACATCCTGTATCCTCCTACCCAAAAATGCCCCCGGAAATACCGGGAGCATCTTTTTCAAATTTCATTTTTCTTTTACTGAACCTTATCAGCTGTCAGTACAGAAACGCCTGTATCAATATATTCCGGGGCAACACTGCCGCCGTTAATTGCTGTAATAGCTGCATACATTCCCTCATATCCCATAATATCAGGATTCTGAGCCATTGTACAGATTAAGGAGCCGTCTTTAATCAGCTGAATTACTGCGTCGGACTTATCCATACCAGCTGCAACAATATTATTTCCATCCTCTGCAACTGCATTTCCAACGCCTACACAAGAGCCTTCATTTGCACCAAATAAGGCAACACAGCCCTGAGAAATGAAATTAGCTGCCGCATCCTTGGATTTTGCTGCATCGCCGTCTGCATACTGAGTTTCAAGAATTTCGTAAGCAGTTCCCTCAAAAGCGGATCGGAAGCCTTCATCACGATCTACAGTAGAAGTAGTAGCTGCATTTACAGATACAATGCCAATTTTTCCTTCCTTCACACCCTTTGCCTCCAGAGCCTCCAGAACCTTCTCGCCTGCGATCTTTCCTGCAGCACGATTATCGGTTCCCAGCTTCTGTACACATGGATAATTTGCAAAAGAGTCAACCTGAACAATCTTTACACCTGCTTCATCCGCTTCTTCAAGAGCCGCTGTAATTGCATCCGGTCCATTGGCTGCTACCAGAATTGCAGTAGCACCATCCGCTACAGCATTATTCACACATTCAATCTGCTTTGCATCATCCTTTACATCAGGAGCAATCCACTTATATTCACATCCCAGCTCTTCTGCGGCCTTTTTGCATCCTTTATCCATATTTACCCAATGTTGATCCATAGAGTCAATGGTAATCAGAACAACCTTCTGGCCTTTTCCGTCTCCAGGCTTTGCAATATCTCCTGTCTCTCCAGCCAGCATATCATTCGCAGCCCCGCCTGCTTCCTCTGCTTTTTTGGTTTCCTCTGCTTTGGTTGTCTCTTCCTTCTTTGCATCTGTCTCTTTCTTCTCTGTCTCTGCTGCCGTTGTTTCCGGTGCAGCTGTCTCCTTTGGAGCAGATGAACAGCCCGCTAATGCTGCAGATGCCATAGCTGCCACCAGAATCATTGATAATGCCTTTTTCCTCATAATACAATACCTTTCCTTTCTTTCTCTTATTGTAAAGCATTTCTGCTTTCAACCCTATTTTACTGCTTATCCATTTTTATGCTTCTTGCTTTTTCCTTTTCCAGAACGGACAATTACATCCAGAAGCACTGCTACTACAACAATAATTCCAATCACAATATTTCTGATTGCAACCGGAGCACCGGCAAACTGAAGACCATTCTGCAGCACACCCCAGATTGCTGCACCGATCACCGTACCAGAAAGAATTCCAGAACCGCCCAGCGTAGAAACACCGCCAATTACAGAAGCAGCTACCGCATACATTTCATAGGAAGTTCCTGCATCCATGGTTCCTGTTCCTGTGGATGCACAGGTAATCAAGCCTGTAATGCAGGCACAGAACGCAGATACCACATAAACACAGATAACCGTATTATCTACGTTTACACCAGAAAGTCTTGCAGCATCAATATTACTTCCTGTCGCATAGATATGGCGGCCTGTTCTGGTATGGCTCATCAGATAGTTAAATACCAGCCATACTGCCATCGCAATCCAGAATGCACTGAAAATCCCCATGAATTTGCCGCTGTAGAAAAAGGTTCTGAAGCCCTTTGCCGCCTCACCAATGGAATCTGTATTGTAATTTCCATTTACGATCTGGGCAATTCCGCGGGCAATCGTCATGGTACCTAATGTGGCAATAAACGGCGGCAGCTTGCATTTTGATACCAGAACTCCATTGACACAGCCTACTGCCAGACAACATGCCATTGTAATCACAACAGAAACCCAGGGATTCATGCCATGACACATCAGTGTAGCAGAAATCATACAGCTCATTCCTACGACAGAACCGACCGAAAGGTCAATATTTCCTGTAAAAAGAACATAGGATTGTCCTACACCGATTAACAAAATCGGAGCAATCTGTCTCAGCAGATTTGCCACATTTCTGTATGTAAAGAAATTTGGATTGATAAAGCCAAATACCAGACAGAGGATAACCAGGCCTACTCCCACTGTAATGACCTGTCCCATTCCCCGTTGGGACAGAAAGCGTCCCAGTATACCAGGCTTTTTTTCATTGGAATTACTCATGTGTTCCTCCTCCTTATGACACTGCTTTTTGTTCAAACCGCGTAGCGCTGGTAAGGATCTTATCCTGAGTCGCTTCCGATGCATTAAATTCACCAGTGATCCGTCCGTCACACATAACGAGGATTCGGTCGCTCATTCCCAGAACCTCCGGCATCTCAGAGGACACAAACATAACGCCTATACCATTTTGCTTTAACTGATTCATCAGATTATAAATTTCGACCTTGGCCGCCACATCAATTCCTCTTGTTGGCTCATCAAAAATAACAACCCTTGAATTTCTTGCCAGCCATTTAGCCACTACTACCTTCTGCTGGTTTCCTCCTGAAAGGCTTCCTGCATCCACCTGCGCCCCAGACATACGGATCTTTAATGCCTTTGCAGAATGATCCACCATCTCTTTTTCCTTCTTCCGGTCTACGGTTCCAAACAAGCCTTTACAGAGCATATCCAGATTCGGCAGAGCAATATTATCAGAAATGCTCAATCTGGTGCATAGTCCATCCTTTTTCCGATCCTCAGGCGCCAGTACAAGCCCAGCCCGTATGGCATCTGCCGGACAGTGTATCTTTACTTCTTTGCCGTCAATGAAAATTGCTCCTTCTTCCTTGGAATCTACACCAAAAATTGCCCGCGTAGTCTCTGTACGGCCTGCACCCATAAGGCCTGCAATCCCGACAATCTCACCCTCATACAATTCCAGATTTACATCCCTTACCTGGCGTCCCGCGCTCAGATGACGGACCTCTAAAATTTTCTTTCCTCTTGTACAGTCCACATGAGGAAATTTCTCTTTAATCTCATGGCCTACCATATTGGCTATGATCTCATCCATCCGGTTTACATCATAAGGCATCTGCGTAATATATTTTCCATCCCGCATGATAATCACACGATCCACAATATGCTGAAGTTCCTCCAAACGGTGGGAAATATAGATAATGCCGATTCCATCTTCTTTTAACTGATGAATAATCTTAAACAACTCATCAATCTCTTTGGATGTCAGAGCTGATGTAGGCTCATCCATAATCAGTACCCTTGCATTCTGAGAAAGAGCCTTTGCAATTTCTACCATCTGCTGTCTGGATACCGCCAGATCTCCCACCTGAGTTCTGGGATCGATGTCAATATTCAGACGATGAAGGATCTTCTTTGTCTCCTCATGCATCCTTTCATTGTCCAGGCGTCCGTTTTTGACCAGTTCACGGCCCAGAAAAATATTCTCAGCAACACTTAAATGGGTACACATATTCAGTTCCTGATGGATAATTGCAACACCAGCCTCTTTTGCATGGTTTGCATCCCAATTCTGGATTTTTTTCCCAAACAGAACGATTTCCCCGTCATCTCTCTGGTAAACTCCCGACAGAATCTTCATCAGGGTAGACTTTCCCGCTCCGTTTTCTCCTAAAAGCGCCAGAACCTCTCCTGAATACAATTCCAGCTTTACATCATCCAACGCCTTTACGCCCGGAAATTCCTTCATAATCCCGCTCATACGCACCAGTTCACGGCCCGCCGGCGTATGTGTGTTCATTTCTTCCATATTCGTTCCTTTCCGGTGCTCTTACTCATTTTCCCGGTTCATATCCTCTATTCTGAGACAGCATTCCATCATAGCTCGGTCTGTATGGTAAATGCATTTCCACTGGTTCCCTGCATCTTCAATAATCGGTGTTCCATCTGCTTTTAAAAGCTGTCTGGATTCCCCTGCTTCCGGATTATAAAAATACTTCTGGTCAAATTCCCACAGGTCTATAAAAGTATCCAGATACCGCTCATCCCCCGTTGCCTGATAGCAGTCTAAAAAGCCTGTAAGGGACTCAAAGTTCTGCCACCATTCCTTATCCGTCACTACAATCCGTCCATCATGCATTCCATCCCGATAAATGCCTCCATAGATTGGATCCCAGCCGTTTGCCAGCGTATAATCCGCAAATTTTCTTGTAAATTCTCTGGCAGGCGGTTCTCCCAATACCTCATACGCACGATTTAAAAGCCAGACCAGCTCAATATTGTGTCCATAGGAGGTAGTATCCAGAGGATTTTTGTTGGCACTTTCCGGATCTCTGTCATAATTCCATGTTCTCCGAATAGAAATTGCAGGTCTGGGGGTAAAATCTGAACCAAACTGATTTCGTCCGCACCAGAAATCGTAATCTACCATATAAGTAAGAACTATCTGGATGATTTCCTCAAGAGCCCTCTTATGAATTTCCTTTCCTGTTGCTTCATAAAGAGTCGTATAAGCTTCCATGGTGTGCATATGGATATCCAGAGACTTAAGATCGCCTCCATATACACCCGGACTTTCTAATGTCCAGTCTTCTTTAAAATTCTCAAAATACCCTCCATGATACGTATCCGCTGCATACTTCTTTAATGCATCAAAGGTTTTTTCTGCATATTCCAGTCCGCGTGCATCACCCGTTGCCATATAATACTCTGCCAGCGCATAGATTGCAAAGGTCTGACCATACACCAGCTTGCCGTTATCCAGCACATTTCCCTTGCGGTCTGTTACCCAGGCCCATCCCGTATGCTTTTTGTCCCAGAATTTCTCAATAAAAAAGTCCACTCCCTGAACGGCTGCCTCCCTGCAGGCCTCTTCCCAGCCGCAGCGTTTTGCCAGCCCATTTCTTAACAGAGCAGAAAATCCCCATATCATCCTTGTCTGGGTCACAATCATCTTGTCATCCGGCGATAAAACCGCCAGTTCCTTCATCGGACGGCCATGGCAGTCAAAGCAGACCAGATACCCTCCGTATTCCCTGTCAATCCCATGCTCCAGCCAGAACGGAACACTTCTTTTCATAAATGCTTCCATTTCATTTCTGACTGTCTGAAGTTTTTCTCTTTTTTCCGGCTTCAAACCAGATACCCCCTTCTCATACTGTATGGCAGGATACCATATATTTATGGAATAATTATAACAGGGGACTGTTTTTTAATAAGGGGATAAACTTACGAATCAGGTAGACATTCTTACGAAAAAATTCGGCTTATAATACCATATTCTTCCGGCTCCAGAGACACAACATCTCTTCCATCTTTTAAAATACATATATGATCAGAAATGTAGAGACAATCTGTAATATAATTCGTAACAAGCAGAATGCAAAGTCCCATTTCCTTTAATTCACGAATCTGCTCTAAAATATAATTTCTGCAATGCATATCTCCATAAGCAAAAGGCTTGAGAATTACAAGAATTTCCGGATGAAACAGGCGGATTTTATTATAAACTAACCCGTACTTTTCTTTTAATGAAAGGGATCGGATATCCCCTGCATCAATTACATCTCCCACTCTCCGTGCATACTCATTTCTGACACTGGAAAGATAGGAAGGCTTTAAAATCCTTTTTCTCAGTTTCCGATCCAAAAGAAAGCAGAGATTTTCCAGATATGACATTTCGCTGAAAAGAAAAGTTTCCGTTGGATTGTTATCCAACACGATCATCCCGCTGTCCAGGCAGCTTCTTCCCCCTTTTTTCAAATCAATTCCTTTACAGAAAACTCTTCCTTCATAATCCGTTTTTTCTTTCGTGAGAATTTTCAGCAGTTCTCTTCCCATACGTCCTTCGGAGTCTAAAAATGTGATGCACTCACCAGGAACAATCCCCTGATTCAGCCTCCCGATATTTTCTCCCGATAATTCCCGAAATTCCAGACCATAAGAAGGTGTTTCTCCTGCCCGGGCTATTCTGGCGTCTTTAAAATAATATATATATGGTGCAATGGCTTTTTCCGTAAAGTCCCGATGATCGAACAGCTTCTTTATCCGTCCTCTGGAAAAAAGAGCAATCCGATCGCAGATCTGAAACATAATCCAATGATGATAACAAAAATACAGCGTAGAAATTCCCTTTTTCTTTATACTTCGCAGAAGCTGATGAAACCGCTCAAACTCCGCCTGACCGATCAGCTGCTCCGGGTACATTACAATCAAGAGGCTGCAGCCCATCAGATACGCTTTGGCCATCTCAATCATGATCCGCTCCAGAACAGTAAGTCTGGATACTCTTTGATTCAAATCTACCTGCATAGACAGACTCTCCAAAACCCTTTTTGCCTGCTCCTCAAGAACCCTCTCTTCTATCACATACTTTTTAAAACCGGAACGCATCACAAACATATTATCAGCAATGGAAAGATCTTCAATTAAAGAACTATGCTCATCAATCACATACACCTTATTATTAGGATATTCACTGTCTAACCAGCTGTTTGCCAAACCCCCATCCCAATAAATACGTCCTGATTCAATCGGGAGTCTTTTCATTAAAAGATTCAAAAGTTCTTTCTTTCCTCTGTCATTCACAGACAGCATCCCTACAATTTCTCCCTTAGTCATATAAAAATTAAAATTATCCAGATATACAGCTCCATCTACTTGCCGTGTAACATTTTCAAAGCGCAGTATTTCCTGTTTCATAACCTGTTTCCTCCTCAAACCCACTACGGTTTAAAGTGAATATTTTCCTGTTTTTCTGCATTGCAGCCGCCCACCTTTTCAGATGCGTAAGAACCGCCGTCATAATTGGGCGGAAGCGTAATTTCCACATCTGTACCAGCACCAGACTGGCTGTATATGCTAATTCCATATTCTTCACCAAAAAGGAGTTTAATTCGATTATTTACATTTCGGACCGCAATACCGCCTCTGGAAGACTCTGTCTGCATCTCCTCCAAGCGAAGACTGCGCAGAACCTCATTCATCTTTTTTACCTGTTCCTTCTCCATTCCCACACCATCATCTGATACCATAATAATCAAGTGTTGGTCTGTAGCAGTTATTTTGATATCCAGATGACCTTTTTCCATTTTCTGTTCCAGACCATGGTAAATAGAATTTTCCACAATCGGCTGAAGCGTCAGCTTAGGAATCTGACACTGAAGTACACTGTATTCATCCTCGCAATCATAGCGTATCATAAGATCCAACCTGTCACCAAAACGGAATTTCTGAATATAATAATAATTCTCTACATTTGCAAGTTCCTCCTCCAGCGTCACCAGATTATCCACTTGTGAAATTGTATATCTGAAATATGTTGCCAGTGCTTCTGTCATCTCCGCAATGGTATCTACCCCAGAAATTACTGCCTCTGCCCTTATTCCTTCCAATGTATTATAAAGAAAATGAGGATTGATCTGATTTTGCAATGCCAGATACTCTGATGTTTTTTTTGATAATGCAATCAGACGATTCTTATCCAACAGGAGCGAAAATCTCTCAAACATAGCTTTTTCTTCCGCGCTTATAGGATACGCCATATTATAAATATCCTCATAACTGTCTCCCCGGGCAAAGCTGGCTTTAATCCGATTATTGATTTTTAACGGTCGATAAATTTTTTGGTAACCGTAATACAAAAACACAAGAAAAGCGCCCAGAAGTATAAGTGCAAAAACTCTTCTGCGTATTCCGCCTTCACCTGTAAGGACAAATACCGACATAGATGCTGCAAAAAAGCCTATACCAATTACAAACCACTGTATTCTTCCTAAAATATAGTTTTCCCTATTTCTCATGAATATATCTTCCTGTATTCTCCCGGTTTTAATCCTGTATATTTCACAAAGCATTTTGTAAAATATTTCACATCGCTATATCCCACCTTTTCACAGATCACATACATGCTGTCTGTTGTCGTTGTAAGCAGTTTTTTGGCCGATTCCATTCGTACTGACTGCACATATTCCAAAAATGCTGTTCCCGTTTCCTTCTTAAACAGTGTACTGAAATATCCCGGTGCAAATCCTGCTTTCGCACTGACTTCCTCCAAGGTCAAAGGCTTACTGTAATTTTCCTGTATATACTTCTTTGCCAGACGCATAGGACGGTTATCCTCTGCTCTTTTAGCCTCCACAGCAGTGTCAAATGAACGGCATACTGTACGCGACAGCAAATGAAACAGCTCCTCCATGGAAACACAGTCCTCAGACTCTCTGCTGAAATTTTCCACAAATTTAGATTCATTCTCAATATAGATACTGCGGTTTTTCATGCAGAATATATAGTGGTTGCATACTTCTCGTGACATCTGCAGGGCCTCATATCCGGTCATGCCATTGTACGATGACAGCTGATCCAAAAGACCGCAGATAACCTTTCTTACCTCCATAGTGTTCAGGCTTTCCAGCGCCCGCTCCATGTCTCTGTTAAACTGCCCAAATGCTTCACTGTCCACAAAACCAGACGTAACTCTCCCCTGTTCGCCAATTTCCAGAATCCGCCCTGTTCCGGCTATAATCCTCTGCTGCAGCATAAAACGGGCATCTAAAAGAGAGGATCTCAACTCACCGATACAACCTGTCATCCGTCCCATACCTGCAGTTATTTCCATTCCTTTTAAAATTGCTTCCTGCTGCTTTAATTCATCAAATATCTGCCGCACAGCCCTTCGGATATTTTTCTGATCCTCTGTTGAATAATTAAGCAGCACATAAAGATTGGAACATTCCACATAAAGCTCAAAATCAAAACACAGCGAACCTAAAAACTGTTTGATAATATCTGTTGCACGATCTGCTAAAAAAGATATGCAGTTATCGTCATGACCAATTCTGTCAAAACGGATTCCTAAAATCTGAAAAATACCTTCACGAAACCGGAAATGAAACTGGGCATCTACAGCCTCAATAGAAGAATCTCCCTTTCTTTCACTGCTTCCATAGATCAGTTGGGAAATAAATCCCGTCCGAAGTCTTTCAGCATCATTTTTCAATGCAAGACGCACCCGCTCCTCAAAATCCAACTGCTCATTCCTCTCACGGCAGATATCTACTATTTTTTCCAGTGTTTCCCTTAATTCATCTTTACGAATAGGCTTTAACAGGTAATTTCGAACTCCGTAGCGAATAGCTGTCTGCGCATATTCAAAGTGCCGATAACCGCTGATAATAATAATTTCTGTATCTGGACATATTTTTTTAGTTCGTTCAATCAGTTCCATCCCATCAATCCCAGGCATCCTGATATCCGTTATCACAATATCCGGCCTATATTCCATAATCTTTTTTACAGCATCTACCCCATTAGATGCCACTGCAGCTACCTTCAGTCCCAGAGATTCCCAGTTAATCAGCTTTTCAATCAGCTGGCAGATTTTCTCCTCATCATCTGCAATCAAAACCTTCAGCATAATATCCTCATATTTTTCATTTTTTGTCTTATTTGAATAATCAGTTGCGCTTTCAGTTTATCATCTTACCACATATTTGCCAAGCAAAAGGGGATTTTTTACAAATCTTTCGCAAAAAACAGCCTCCCGGCTCCCGGCGCATCAATGCACCGGAAGCTGGAAGGCTGTTTTATTTTACATATGCAGTTTTATCCCGTCATTTACACAGGGTAAGCCTTATTTTCCTTATCAGCTACAGTCACGTCTACCTTTTTCTGCTGTGCTTCTCTGTACTGGAAGAACTCCTTGGCTACAGCCGGGAACAGAGCGTAGCTTAATACGTCCTCATCCTGCTGCTTCCACTGAGCGCATTCCTTCTCAAACTGAGGAAGCTGAGGCTGGATCAGATCTGCCGGACGGCAGGTGATCGGCGTCTCGTCACCGATGATCTTCTTCTGTACTTCCGGATTAAATGGCTTTACAGTCTGTCCGAACTCACCAAGCATGATCTTCTTGGACTCCTTCGGAACCATCTTATAGCGCTCACCCATAAGCACGTTGAGAACTGCCTGTGTACCAACGATCTGAGAAGAAGGAGTTACCAGAGGTGGCTCTCCGAAGTCTTTTCTTACTCTTGGAATCTCCTCTAATACCTGCTGATACTTGTCTTCCTGTCCTGCTTCCTTTAACTGGCTTACAAGGTTGGAAAGCATGCCGCCAGGTACCTGATACTGCAAGGTCTTGATATTTACACCCAGAACCTTCGGATTTAAGAGGCCGCTCTTTAAAGCTTCCTCACGAATCGGCTGGAAGTATGCCGCAATTTCCGCCAGAAGATTCTGATCATAGCCTGTATCATATGGAGTGCCTCTGAAGGTCTCAACCATAACCTCAGTTGCCGGCTGGCTGGTTCCCAGAGCCAGAGGTGACATAGCACAGTCGATAATCTCACAGCCTGCCTCTACGGCCTTCATATAGGTCATGGAAGCAACGCCGGATGTATAATGGGTATGCAGGTCAATCGGAAGCTTTGTGCCTTCCTTTAATGCCTGTACCAGCTCTGCCGCCTGATATGGAGTCAGAAGACCTGCCATATCCTTGATACACAGGGAGTCAGCACCCATATCCTCGATCTTTCTTGCAATGTCTCTCCAGTAATCCAGAGTATAGGCGTCGCCCAGGGTATAGCACAGAGCAATCTGAGCATGTCCCTTTTCCTTCTTGGTAGCCTTTACGGCTGTCTCCAGATTGCGGATATCATTTAAACAGTCAAAAATACGGATAATATCAATACCATTTGCAATGGACTTCTGTACGAAATACTCTACTACATCATCTGCATAATGGTTGTAGCCCAGGATATTCTGTCCGCGGAACAGCATCTGCAGCTTTGTATTCTTAAAGCCGTCTCTTAATTTTCTTAAACGCTCCCATGGATCTTCCTTCAAGAAACGCAGGCAGGCATCAAAGGTAGCGCCTCCCCAGCACTCTACTGCATGGTAGCCTACTTTGTCCATCTTATCGATGATGGGAAGCATCTGCTCTGTTGACATTCTGGTCGCAAGCAAAGACTGATGGGCGTCACGCAGGACGGTTTCCACGATCTTTACCGGCTTCTTCTCTATCTCTGCCATAGTTAAAAATCCTCCTTAAATACTGTGATAAAATTCCCTTTTATACGCCAAAGATTGCCATAAAAGTACCGGCTGCTACAGCCGTGCCGATCACGCCTGCAACGTTTGGTCCCATTGCGTGCATCAGCAGGAAGTTGGTAGGATCATACTCGGAACCAACCTTCTGGGATACGCGGGCTGCCATAGGTACGGCAGACACGCCTGCGGAACCGATAAGAGGATTGATCTTTCCTCCGGTCAGCTTGCACAGAAGCTTTCCTAACAGGATACCGCCTACGGTACCGAAAATAAATGCAACCAGACCTAAAAGAACGATCTTGATGGTAGTTACATTTAAGAATGCCTCTGCACTGGTAGTAGCACCTACGGATGTACCCAGCAGGATAACGACAATGTACATCAGGGCATTGGATGCTGTCTCTGCCAGCTGTTTTACAACACCGCTCTCACGGAACAGGTTTCCTAACATCAGCATACCTACTAATGGAGCAGTAGACGGCAGAATCAGGCAGACTACAATTGTTACAATGATCGGGAATAAAATCTTTTCCAACTTGGATACGGAACGAAGCTGTTCCATCTTGATCTTGCGCTCCTTATCCGTAGTGAGCAGCTTCATAAACGGCGGCTGGATAATAGGAACCAGAGCCATATAGGAATAAGCTGCAACTGCGATTGGACCCATGATCTGGGTCTGTCCCAGCTTACTGCAAAGGAACAGAGAGGTAGGGCCGTCAGCACCGCCGATGATGGAAATAGCAGCCGCTTCCTTTCCTGAGAATCCCAGGAAAATTGCCAGGAAATATGCGGCATAGATACCCAGCTGAGCAGCAGCACCCATAAGGAAGCTGATGGGGTTTGCGATCAGCGGACCGAAGTCTGTCATGGCTCCTACGCCAAGGAAGATCAGGGACGGAAGGATACTCCACTCATCCAGAGTAAAGAAATACCACAAAAGACCGCCGATGCCGTTGGACGTTTCTTCCGGAGAATACATGATTTCCGGATAGATATTTACAAGCAGCATGCCAAATGCGATGGGGATCAGCAGCAGAGGCTCAAATCCCCGGCGGATTGCCAGGTATAAGAAGACCAGCGCCACACCGATCATCACATAGTTCCCAATGGTCAGATGGAAAAACGCCATCTGTCCCAAAAGGTTTGTTACTAAATTGCCAAAATCCATAATGTTACCTCCATAATGGAATCCAACTTACTGCGGATCCGTGTTTCTGCTTAGTTCAGAGTGGCTAAAACTGCGCCGGACTCAACGGAATCGCCTGTGGATACATTTATGCTGGCAACGGTACCGTCCTGAGGAGCAACGATGTCATTTTCCATCTTCATAGCCTCAAGAACAAGAACAGTTTCGCCTTTCTTTACTGCCTGGCCTGCTGCAGCCTTTACAGCTACGATTTTTCCAGGCATAGGAGCCGTTACCTTAACGGAGCCTGCTGCGCCTGCAGGTGCAGCAGGAGCTGGTGCCGGTGCGGCAGCGGGAGCTGGTGCCGGTGCAGGTACGGGGGCTGCGGGAGCCGGTGCGGCTGCAAAAGCGGCTGGTGCGGCTGCGCCTTCTTCAACGGTTACTGCATATGCTTTTCCATTTACTGTAATGGTATATGTCTTCATGATCTGTTTCCTCCTTGATTTGAAATGAGTCTTTATCTTCTTCTGGAACTGCTTACGCGGCGGATGGAGCGTACCACCAGACCGTTGGGTGAAGTTCCCTCATAGGCCGCAATCGCTGCTGCCATCACTGCTACAAGCTCTGCATCATCTGCCAGCTCCGGTCCTGTTGTCTGTAAAGCAGAAACTGCCGGTGCAGCAGAAACAGCCGGTACAGGAGCTTTCGCAGGTTCTGCCTTCTTATCAGCCGCTTTATTCTTCTGTCCTTCTTCCCATGCATGGATGAACTTAAAGCAGGAAATCAGAAGGCTGATAAATACCAGTACACAGAATACGGTTCCAAGACCGATGAGCGTATATACGCTGGCCGTCCTTAACAGGCCTCCGATGGAGCTGTCCTCCTCAACGCCTGCAGACATATCGGTAAACTGAGCCTGGATCTGCTGTGTTGCCATATTCAAGTTCATAACATACTTTTTGGTTCCCTCTGCAAACTCTACAGGAAGGATCACCGTATAGCTTCCGTCCTCCAGAAGCACCACAGAGCCATCCTCAATATCAACACTGCGGAGAGCGCCCATCTCTTCCCGCACATCAAGCTGGGCCTGATAAAGCTCTGCAGAAACGGTATCTCCCTGAGACTGGGCCAGCTTGCCCTGGACTACCAGCTGTTCATCGGAAGCGCCCAGAGTCTGAGCTGCGGATAAAAGAAGGGACTGTCCCATGGCGTCTTCCACAGGCGTACCGTCCATGCTGATGGATAAGCTTTCTGTTTCCTCCTCTGTTTTAGAGCAGGCAGACAGACTTACCAGGCAGGCAGATACTAAAACTGCTGCTGCCATCCTTTTAAATAATCGTCTCATATACATGTCACCCCTCTTTAAACCGTGCCATGCTTCTTTGAAGGACGGTCCTCACTTTTTGTATAAAGCATATCAAATGCAGCTGCCAGCCTCTGGCGGGTTTCCTCTGCCTTGATGATATCGTCTGCATAGCCTCTTCTTGCGGCAGCCACTGCTCCGGACTGAGTCTTTGTATACTCGGCAGTCTTTTCGCTGATCAGAGCCACTGCATCATCAGAAGCCTCGATTTCCTTTGCATACATGATCTTAACCGCAGCCTCAGGCTCCATAGTGCCGATCACTGCATTTGGCCATGCATATACCAGGTCGGTTCCCAGGCTCTTGCTTCCCATGGTAAGGCCTGCGCTTCCCAGTGCCTTTCCGGTTACTACAGTCACCTTTGGAACAGTAGCGTCTGCATAAGCGTAGGTTAAGCGGGCTGCTGCTCTGGCGATCCGTCTTTCGCTGCACATCTTTGCCTTATAGCCGTTTACATTTGTGAGGGTCAGCAGAGGAATACTGAATGCGTCGCAGAAGCTGATCAGCTCCACTGCCTTGTCACAGCCCTTGCCGGATAAAGCAGCCTCAAACTCATCTGCCTTCTTTCCATCCTCATAACGCTCTGTGCGGTTTGCCACACAGCCCACAGTCACGCCATTTAAACGGATGAATGCAGTTACCATAGAAGGTTCATAATCCTTCTTTACTTCCATTACAAAATGATTATCAGAAATCATGGATAATACCTGGATAGGATCTCCCGCCAGACCTTCAATGCCGCTGCACATACGGTTTAAATCATCCTGGCAGTCCTCCTCGGAAAGATCCTCTTCGTTATTAGCAGGAAGAATGGATACCAGAGTACGGATCTGAGACAGAATGGATGCTTCATCACCGGTAAAATCAACAACGCCGGACTCCTTGCTCTGGAATGCAGCTGCCGCTGTATCACATTTTGCCTTATAATTGCCCTCTAATGCATTGGGAGCATTTACAAAGAGCTGCGCGGACTTCTCTTCCATAAAGGTAAAATCTGCCATTCCGGCTGCCACAGCCATTCCGCCGCCGCAGGTACCGAATACTGCCATGATCTGAGGGATCACACCAGATGCCATTGCCTGGCTTAAATACAGCTTTCCAAAGCCATCCAGCGCATCTGTTGCCTCCTGCAGACGCAGTCCGGCACAGTCTACCAGACCGATCACAGGTGCTCCCATCTTCATAGCCATGGAATAAATGCTGCAGATCTTCTTTGCATGCATCTCACCCATGGAGCCTCCCAGTACGGATGCATCCTGGCTGTATACATAAACCAGGCATCCTCCGATGGTGCCGTAGCCTGTAATCACACCGTCAGCCGGTGTTTCCTGCTCAGCCATGTTAAAGTCCGTGTTTCTGGCGGTGATATACGCGCCGACTTCAACAAAACTGTTCTCATCAAGCAGGGATGCAATACGGCTGCTTGCTGAAGTTTGTGCTGAATTACTCATTTTCCAGTCCTCCATCATTCTAAAGTTTACAATACTGGCTGGAACTGCAAAAAATCCCCTTACAGTTCCGCATAAAAACAAAAATATTGCCATATATGATTATAATAAGATTTTTGTCAAATGACAAGACCCCAGAACCATGAAATTGCCTGTTTTCGATAAATTATTAACAAATTTTTTCAAAAAAACGGGCGCAGTCCCCATGCCTGCATCCAGAGAGTTCCTCTCGCTTTATGCAGGTACATGAAACAGCGCCCATTTTTTATCTTTCATACTGTATATTTTGACATTTTTCAGCAAAACACATCTGCATTTTCCATAAAAATACAATTACACCGTGAAAAACCGGTCATGAATGGCCTGTACCGCCTGATCTGCATCCCTACGGTCTACCAGCACAGAAATTTTGATCTCGCTGGTGGAAATCATATTGATATTGATCCCCGCATCATACAGCGCCTCAAAGAGCTTTGCAGCTACTCCCGGATTATTGATCATGCCTGCTCCTACAACAGAAACCTTAGCCACATCGCAGTTCGTCTCCATACGGCTGTAGCGCAGCTCCTCTTTATGCTCCGTCAAAAGCTCTGCCGTTTTATTCAGATCCTTTTCTGCCACTGTAAAGCAGATATCCTTCCCTTCCTCATGGCCAATGCCCTGGAGAATAATATCCACATTTACATGATTTCTTGCCAACAGAGAGAACACCTTAAATGAGGTTCCGATCTCATTTGGCACGCCAATAAGGGCAATCCTCGCAATATCCTTATCCTTTGCCACGCTGCTGATATATGAACGCTCCATACGCTTTGCAACTCCCTTCACTTTTGTTCCCGGATGGCCTGTAAAGCTTGACAGGACCTCCATTTTTACATTGTACTTTCTTGCCAGCTCCACCGAACGGTTATGGAGCACCTGCGCTCCCAGCGTCGCCAGCTCCAGCATCTCATTATACGTCACCTCATCCAGCTTTCTGGCTCCTGCAACCTTTCTGGGATCTGCCGTGTAAACACCGTCCACATCCGTATAAATCTGGCACAGGTCGGCCCCCAGAACCGCAGCCAGAGCTACCGCAGAGGTATCCGAACCGCCCCGTCCCAAAGTGGTAATATTCTGGTTCCGGTCGATTCCCTGAAATCCTGTAACAATCACTATTTTCTTCTGATTCAGCTCCGCCTCAATGCGCTCCGTATCCACCTTTCGGATACGCGCATCTCCCGAAACCGTATTCGTGCTGATGCCGGACTGCCAGCCGGTAAGAGAAATCACCGGATATCCCAAAGCCTCAATCGCCATCGCACAGAGCGATACCGAAATCTGCTCTCCTGTAGACAAAAGCATATCCATCTCTCTGGCCGAAGCCTTTGGGTTAATCTCCTCTGCCTTCTGAATCAGATCATCTGTCGTATCCCCCTGGGCAGACAATACTGCCACCACCTGATTTCCCGCCTTATATGTCTCTGTAATGATCCTTGCAACATTGCGCAGCCGCTCCGTGTCAGCCACAGAGGTCCCGCCGAATTTCTGTACGATCAAACTCATATCTGTTTTCCTTCCTTAACCCCAAACCAGGGTAAATATAAAGAGCCATGGCCAAACGGCCACCGCCCCAACCTATACCATATTTTACTCATATGAACCCTTTTGTCAACTTGTTTCCTCTTTGAGTTTCCGCACTTTACACTGTGTTCTGGTGTCTGCAAAATACAGAAACTCAAGTTTTCCTCCCCGGAACACCTCCGCCGGGGATTGCGCCCCCTGTGCCAGCCTTCCCATGCCGATCTGCCAGGGCGACTTTGGAGGCCATTTAGAAAGACTTAGAGGCTGGAATTTTTCGTTAAGCTCCATATCAAACCTGTCTGAGCACGGCGAGTTTTTGATATGGAGCTTGCTTTTAGAAAAATTTCAGCCTCTTAGACTTTCTTATGACCGGAAACCGGAGCCATGGAAGACCGGCATGAGAAGGATGGTGCAGGGGGTGCAATCCCCTCTCCCATCACCCCTTGACCGCTCCCATGGTAATACCCTGAGTAAAGTAATTCTGGAACATCAGGAACACCGCAACAATGGGAACCGCCGCCAGAGCCGCACCCGCCATGATGACTCCGTAGTTGGTGGAGAACTCCTGCTGGAGTGTCGCCACGCCCAGAGAGATCGTCAGGTTCGTTCTGGAATTTAACATTACTAACTGCATGAAATAGTCATTCCATGTATTAATAAAGGTAAAGATCGCAAGCGCTCCCAGACCCGGCTTTACGATCGGCATAACAATGCTTGTAAAGGTACGGATTTCACCGCTTCCGTCGATCTTTGCAGCCTCCAAAAGCTCTGTAGGAACATTTTCACTGAACTGCTTCATGAGGAAGATACCAAAGGGCCAGCCGCACAAAGGAAGGATAACGGCCCATGGAGTATCATGGATCCCCATAAAGGAAACCAGCTTCATCAGCGGCACCAGGATTACCTGCTTTGGAAGGGCCATTGCGAATACAAAAATACTGAACAGCAGCTTATCGCCGTAAAAGCGCTTCTTTGCCAGCACATAACCGGCCATAGAGGCTGCCACACAGACGATGATCAGCGTTACACCGGCGATAAAGATACTGTTGATCAGCCACTGGAGCGCCGGGTTCTGAAACAGCTTCTCAAAGTTTTCCAAGGTCGGGTGGAGAGGGAACCATTCCGGAGGCAGCTTGATCGTAACCTTCTGGGATTTAAAGGCTCCCGTCAAAATCCAGTAGAAGGGGAAAATAAATACCACACTGAGAAGGAGCAGAAGCACCATAGAGGCGGCATCCAGAATTTTCACTTTATTTTTCATCTTCTCATCCCCCTTTAATATTCAACGTCGCTGCCCAATGCCTTAAACTGGACAAAGCTGATAAAACCAATGATCAATGCAAGTATTACGCCCATGGCATTGGCGTAGCCATATTCGAACTTCTTAAATGCTGTCTCATACAGATAGTACATGATAGTAGTCGTTCTGTAATTGGGTCCGCCGGAAGTAAGCAGCTGGATCAAAGAGAAGCACTGGAAGGAGTTGATGGTAGTGATCACCACGATATACAGTGTGGTGGGCAGAAGGCTGGGCCATTTGATCTTCCAGAATACCTGAAAATCATTGGCGCCGTCTACCTGAGCTGCTTCTACATAATCCTTGGGAACATTTCCCAGAGAAGCGATATAGAGAATAATGGGCTGTCCTACGCTGGTAGTGATCAGTATAATCAGAATGGCCCAGAGAGCATATCTTTTATCTCCCGTCCACATAATGTTCTTTTCAATCAGATCCAGTGATTTTAAGATCCAGTTTAAAATACCGTTTAAAGGGTCGTAGATCCATTTCCAGACAACTGTTACCGCTACAGTACCCGTAACCACAGGCAGGAAGAACACACATCGGAAGAAGGATCTTGTAAATGGATTCTTCTCGTAAGTCATGGCTGCTACAAAAAGCGCAAACAGTACAGTAATGGGAACGGAGCCTACTACCAGAAGCAGGGTGTTCACCAGGGATTTCTGCCATACAGGATCTGCAAACATAGTCATGTAATTAGACAGTCCTGTAAAGGTCATTCCCTTCATATTATAACGGAAAAAACTGGTAACTACGCCCATTCCCATGGGAACCAGCACAAACAGCACAAAAAACAGCATGGCCGGCAGCAGGAATGCATAGGAAACCAGCGTTTCCCTCATTCTGATCTTATTGATTTTCCTTGACTTCATGGCAGTTCTCTCCTTCTAAAAATGACTCCCCATACTACAGGCTGTAATATGGGGAGAATACCTGTCTTATTGTGCGTTTACGATAGACTGGTTTGCCTTTGCTACAAAGTCGTCCAGAGCAGCCTTTGGCTCGGAATCGCCGTTGATCACTGCCTGGAGCATCGGGAACCAGTAGGTTCTCATCTCTGCAAAGCCCGGAATGGTGTTGTAGTATGGAGAATAGTATTTTGTAAGAGAAGCGTAGAAGGACATATCCTCATTTCCTTCATACAGATCGCCCATGGACTGGCGAACCGGGAATACGCTGGTCTTTACTACGTTCTTTGGTCCCCACTCTTCATCATTGCAGATGAAATCAATAAACTTCTTGGATGCCTCTGCTCTTGCCTCGTCGCCGTTGTCAAATACGCAGAAGCCGTTTACAAGATACTCTAATGCAGGTGTTCCGTCCTCAGATGGGAATGGAAGTGCGATTGCCTCGATTCCGTTCTCCTTTAATGTCTCTGCTCTCTGGCTTGCAAGTCCTGGAGACCAGAGGGTTGTAAATGCGGTATTTCCTGCTACAAACTGATCTACGTCCTCACCGCCGTTATACGCGGAGCCGTTTAACATATATCCGTTGTCTACCCACTCTTTGATCTTTGTCATGGCCTTTACGCCGCCTTCGTCATTGAGGGTGTATGTAGTAATCTCAGGATCTGTTACAGAACTGTCATACAGGTTTGTAACGAATGCGCGGATACCCTGGTCGCCTCCCTGTCCGGAGCAGTATACGGTGCCGCCCATAAAGCCTGCTTCAGAAAGCTTTTTCATCATTTCCTCAAACTGCTCTGTGGTCCAGGTGCGGTCGCCTTCCAGGTTGATGCAGTCCATAGCGCCTGCTTCCTCTAATGCATTCTTGCTCACTGCCATACAGAATGCTGCGCTGCTGATGGGATACATATAATAGCTGTCGCCGGACTTGCAGGAGTTGATCAGAGCCTCATTGTCTACGTCCTTTACAAATTCCTCTGTGAACATATCGTCCAAAGCTACCAGCTTGCCGTTCTGTGCGTAGGAAATGATACGTCCGGGAGCATCAAAGAGCACATCGCATACAGTGCCTGCCTCGATGGCTGCCGTGATCTTCTCCGGTCCTGATGTAAAATCGATGGTCTCCAGCTTCACCTTGATATCCGGGTTCTTTGCCTCAAATGCATCGATGATCTCCTGCTCATAGGTTCCTGCCGGATTGTCACCGTCCTGTGTAAAGGTCGGGAATGCCCACCATGTGATCTCTGTCATGCCTTCTGTCGTGGCAGTTCCCTCTGCCTTATCAGAAACAGCTTCGCTTCCCTTTGCTTCCTCGGTCTTAGCATCTGCCTTTGTATCTGCTGTCTGCGCACTTCCCCCACCGCAGCCTGTAAGTACGGATGCCGCCATAGCTGCCGCCAGTCCCAAAGATACTATTTTCTTCATACGAAAGTTCCTCCTTCTTGTTTCTCCCCGTTCCGTCTCTTACCCCCGGCGGAAACATTTTTTATTGTTAAACACATCATAGCATAATATTTTCTTTTTGTCAATTTGCCCGAAAAAAATTTCTTTTCTTTTTTTATTCCGTTTTTTTTCAGCAAAATAAATAAATTAAGGAGCTTCGTTTTTGCATTTTTATGCATCTAACGAAGCTCCTGTCTGATGTACTGCTCTATTTTATACAAATACTGATGCCGCCATCCTTTGGAAACGTCATTTTAAATCTCCTGCAGCGCGGCTATGGCAGCATCGATCATGGCAGCGCACTTCTTTACCTGCTCCATATCCTCAGGGATCAAACCGGGCATGGGTTTTCTCACGCTTCCCAGATCAAGTCCCTCACGAAGCTTTAAAATCTCCTTCATCACTGCATAAAGATTTCCATGGCAGGCGCACATGGCATAAATAATGGCATCCGCATCATACTGGATCTTTCTCGCCGCCTCATACTTTCCTTTCCTGCACAGCTCAAATATTTTTAAATACAGCTCAGGCATTACCCCGTAAGTACCGCCAATGCCTCCGTCGGCTCCCATGGCCAGGCCGGATACCAGCTGCTCATCTGGTCCGTTAAATACAACGAAATCCTTTCCGCCCTCCATCTTAAACATCTGGATATCCTGTACGGGCATGGAACTGTTTTTCACAGCAGCCACTCTTGGATTTTTGCACATTTCTCTGAACAGAGGCATGGTAAGAGCTACGCCTGCCAGCTGCGGAATGTTGTAAATCACAAAATCCGTATTGGGAGCTGCGGCAGAAATGTCATTCCAATACTGAGCAATGGCATGCTCCGGTAAATGGAAATAAATGGGCGGAATAGACGCTACCGCATCCACGCCCAGGCTCTCTGCATGAGCTGCCAGCTCACAGCTGTCCTCCGTATTGTTGCAGGCCACATGGGCGATAACGGTCATCTTTCCCTTTACGGTTTCCATCACAGCTTCCAGAACTGCCTTGCGTTCCTCCTTGCTCTGGTAAATACATTCGCCGGAGGAACCGCCCACATAGACGCCCTTTACTCCTTTTTTCAACAGATGCTCTGCCAGGGCTTTGGTCCGCTCTGTGCTGATGCTTCCATCCTCCTCGTAGCAGGCATAAAATGCCGGAATAATCCCCTGATACTTTGTAATATCTCTCATAATGCTCCACCTTTCTTTCCTACCGGATATCTCCAGTATAACACTTTAATTATTTTTTTCAACAAAAATATAATGGTAAAAATTTTTTCTTTGGTCATTGTGTTTAAACCGTTCCAATGGTATGATAGGCGTAAGAAAAGGAGGAAATGCTTTATGAAAAAACATATTGTGTGCTTTGGAGACTCCAATACCCACGGATACTGCGCAGAAACCGGCGGACGCTTCTCTGAAAAGGAACGGTGGACTTGTCTTTTGCAGGAGCTTTTAGGAACGGAATATCTGGTTCTGGAGGAAGGCCTGTCCGGAAGAACCTGCTGTTTTCCCGATCCTCTCTATGAAGGGCTTAACGGCCTTGATTCCATCTATCCCTGCCTGATGAGCCACGAGCCTGTAGATCTGTTGGTCATCATGCTTGGCACCAATGATACCAAGGAACGCTTTGGCGCATCCTCTGCATGTATCGCACTTGGATTAAAACGTCTGATCGAAAAGGCCCGGTCCATTTCTGACTGTTGGAGAAACGGCCCCAATATTCTGATCGTAACACCCAAAAATATCGATCCTGAATACGCCGGTTCCAGTGTAGGAAATACAATGGGGCGGGGCTGTGCAGAAAAATCTGCCGGACTGGGTTCAGAATATGAAAAAATTGCCCTTCTTACAGGGTGCCGCTATTTTGATGCCAACACGGTTGTGACGGAAAACAATCACATCGATTTCATGCATCTCACTGCTCAGGGGCATCGGGAACTGGCAGAAGCTTTGGCAAAACAGATTCCCTGTCTGATTCCATAAACATTAAAACGCAGTAACGTACCTGTCTCCACAAATATTGTGCGAAAGGCAGATAGGTTGCTGCGTTTTTGTTCATTTACTAGCAGAGCTTTTCCAATACCGACCCTGATGTCTTTTCATTGTTCACACTGCACTGTTCAAAGTAACGGCGGTAATATTCCGTATAGATCAGGTCCACCAGAAACAGCTGGCTGATCTCTGCCGAGGTAGACCCGCCCTGAAGAGGCCCCTCATTGGCTCCGGATAAAAGGGTGACATCCGAATAGGCGCTCAGAGGTGATTTCACAAAACGGGTAATACAAATAATCTTGGCGCCGGACCGCTTCGCTACCTCTGCCACATGGATGGTATCCTTGGTTGCTCCGGAATAGGAAAAAATAACTGCTGTATCCCGCTCATCCATAGTAGCCGCAGCCATGGCCTGCATATGGCTGTCCTGTATACAAAATACCTTGTTTTCAATACGCATAAACTTATTCATTGCCTTCATGGCGGTAAGCATACTGGCTCCTACGCCAAAGAAAAACACTCTTCTGGCCCGGTGGATCAGTGTGATGGCCCGGTCAATATCCTCCTCCTTTATCATGGAAAAAGTTTCATTCAGGGCATTGATATTGGTATTTAATACCTTTCTAGCCAGTTCCCCAAAGGAATCCTCCATAGAAATATTGTTCCCTGTAAACTGGTCTACCTGCTCCTGTCCCTTACTGATGCTTAAGGACAGCATCATCTTAAATTCCTGGTATCCCTTTAAATCCATAGTCTTGCAGAATCGGAACACACTGGTGTCTCCCACCTCACAGGCCTCCGCCAGATCTGTAATGGACATAAACAGAACGTCCCTTGGATTTGCCAGAATATAATCTGCCACTTTCTTTTCTGCCTTGGTAAACTGATTATATGCGGATTTGATACTCGTTATAAAATCTCCCTGCATACGATCCATTCCTCTCAATCTGTATAATTTCTTCCATTTTATCCAGTTTCTTTTGCCTTGTCCATACTTTTTCAGGCTTTTATCTGATTTTTCATTTATTGTAACTTTCCGTTTTCTTTTCTTTTTTCCTCTCTCCCCAGCCAGGCAGCTCCCAAAAGACCGGCTCTGTTTCCCAACTCGGCAGGAAGAATATTCACATCCCTGAAGCTTGGCATAATGCGCTCCATAGTACGCACTCTTACCTGCTCTGTTACATAAGGCTGGGCCATGACGCCGCCGCCTAAGATCACACAGGACGGATTAAAAATATGGATCAGCGTCTGCAGTCCGTTTACAATCTCATCGATCCACTCATCCACAGCCGCCTGCACCCCCGGCTGGTCGATAGCCGCAAATATCTTCCTCCCGTCTGTAAGCGCTGGATCAATGACCATGGCTCTGGCTGCAAGTGCTGTGGCTGAAGCGTATTTCTCATAGCAGCCGCTGAAAAACTCTCCCTCTTTCCGATCCTCAGGATGAATCAGAAGACCGCCAAATTCTCCTGCAGAAAAGGCGCAGCCATGGTACACCTTCTGATCCATCACAATCGCTCCGCCCACACCGGTGCCGTAGGTCAGACAGAGAAAATCCCTCTCTCCCCTTCCTGCGCCGAAGATTCCTTCACCCAGTGCGGCTGCATTTACATCATTTTCTACGGCTACAGGCACATGAAAACGCTCTCTCAACATGCGGCCGATCTCCATTCCCGTATAACCGGGAATGTTTTCATTGGCATAGCGTATCATTCCTCTTTGGGAATCTACCTGTCCGGCGGTGCTGATCCCAATGGCATCAAAACCATGATAGCTTTCCAGAATCTTTACAGCCTGTTCCACTACATGGGCACCTCCAAGCCGGGCATTGGTCGGAGTCTCCCTTACTTCTTTTATTTCGTCCTTTATTCCCGTCCATATCCCTGACTTAATGGCGGTTCCTCCGATATCCAGTGCTGCTGTCCCCATCGTGCTCCTCCTATCGGTTCTTCACTGCATCCATAAAACGGTTTGCAATCTCTAACGGTCTTGTGATCGCTCCGCCTACCACAATGGCAAACGCTCCCGCATCCAGCATTTTTACCGCCTGATCTGGGTAATGGATTTTCCCCTCTCCGATAACCGGAACGTCCACAGTCTTTGACAAACGGCTTACCAGCTCATAATCCGGGCCATCCATATGAGGAGAATCTGCCGTATAGCCGCTCATGGTAGTTCCCACAATATCCATTCCCAGCTTCCAGGCATTGACTCCCTCCTCATAGTTTGATATATCTGCCATAAGAATGGCATCCGGATATTTCTGGCGCACCTCTTTTATAAACTCATTTACTGTCTTTCCGTCTCCCCGTGCGCGCAGCGTACAGTCTAACGCGATCACATCGCTTCCAACAGCGACAAGCTCATCGACCTCCTTCATGGTAGGAGTAATGTAGCTTTCAAAGCCGGGATACTGGATCTTTACCAGTCCGATAACCGGAAGTCCTGTCTCCTCCTTGATCGCAGCTACGTCCCGGATGCTGCTGGTGCGGATCGCCGGAGTCCCCGCCATCTTTGCCGCTCTCGCCATCAGGTACATCACAGATTTTTCCTCCACATACAGAGGTTCTCCCGGAATAGCCTGGCATGAGATGATCATCTGCCCCTTGATCTGCTCAAATAGTTCCTGCTTGTTCATGTATCTCCTCCTGTTCTGCAACCACCCTTACAGACATTCCCCATTTTGCCCAAAAGGTCGATGCCATGAAATATTTCTTTTATAACTATATCATAAAGAAATATTTTTTTCAATTATAAATGTGTTGAAATATTTTTTTATTACTCATTTTAAAAACAGGACTGCCCTGAGAATGGCATCTCACAGACAATCCTGTTTCCATTTCAAACGTGTTCCATCAGATATTCGGCATCTTTGCCGTTGGCATCATCAGCACCTTTCCTGTGCCGCGGTATACATTTACCAGGCCTTCGCCCGAAGCTGCGGAGCCGATCAGGCTCTTTCCGGAGCGCTCTACCGTAAAGTCCAGGCTCTTGCTCCAGGCAATGGCATAATTGCCGTCCACCTTGAGCACATCGTTCTGAAGCTCAATCTCGATCAACTCCTCTTTCGGGCATTCAGATTCGATACAGAACACTCCGTTCCCATTCAGGCTCAGGTTAAACAGTCCCTCTCCTCCGGCCACTGCAGAAGAGAAATTGGAACGCATCACCGCTTTGTGCTGCAGGGTAGATTCACAGGCTAAAAACAGACCGTCATCCAGCACCACTCCGCCGCCCCACTGGGCTGCATCCATCAGGATCAGATACTTATAGGTAGGTTCCAGCACCAAAACGCCGCTTCCCGTATACTCCGGCTTTATGGCGGATTCTCCGGTTGCCTTGCCCCGGACCGCTTTGCCGAGGAAATCTCCCACGCCCTTAATGCCGGTGGTTGCCTTTACATCTCCTAACATCCACTGCATGGCGCCTGCCTGAATGGTCACATTAGACTGATCCAGGCTGCATACCAGCTGGCGCTTTCTCACATTCATCTGCGCGCAGTAATAAGCGGTTACTGCCGATCCGGGAGTCACGCTTAAGTCGCGCTGATATTCGATTACCTCAAAGGCTCCCAGCTTTGCAAGGACTTTTACGTCATCATTGTCGGTGAAATTAGAAATACGGTACATAGATTCCCTCCTGTTCTCTCTTATATCGCAGCCTGCGGCAGATATCGTTTGATTTTATTTTTCCAGATTCTTCCACTTGAAGTTTGGAATCACATCAGACCACTTTTCAATTCCGATAATAGACTTGGCAAACTCTGAGGTTTCCAGAGTCGAATTTTTCTTGTCAATATCCCGGAATACCTGCCAGATCTTCTTGCGTTTCGTTGCTACGATCTTATCCGGCTGATTCATATCGCACTCCCACAGGCCGAACTTCAGTCCCTGCTTTGCCTCGCTGGGAGCATCCACCTGGCGGCTTACCGTATATGCGTCAATATATGGATTACTGTCTACAAGGTAGTAGGAGTACGCATAGGCAGCTGCCTGGATCTCAGGAATATCGCCTCTGGTGGGACTATAGGAGGTAAAGCCCTGCTCGGTCAGAATAATATGACGCACATTTCCCGAAGGAGCCTTCAGTGCCTCCTGGTTAAAGTAATTGGTAAGTACGTTCAGATTGGCAAAATTTATAACTGGTGAGTTAAAATCATTTGTAAAGAGCCCGGTAGCTTTGGGATCATCCCAGAATTCCGGCTCAATCATGGGACAGGGATACGGATGATAGGCCAGTCCCCAGTCCATCTGCCCCTGAACATTAGCAATGGAATTGAAGCTGTCTACGATCTCCTTGCCGCCGTATTTCAGCTTTCCGTCAATCTCATTCATCCAGTTGTAATCCAGTGAGAAATACACCCGGTCATTGGCATTGGTACTCTTGATGGCCGTGTAGAAAATACGGAACGCCTGCTGGTATACTTTTACATAATTTGTAAGATCCATAGAGCCCATATAGTTCCACTGCTGATTATTGATCTCATTTCCAATGATCCAGTTGGAAACCTTTCCATGGTTGGAATCTTTTCCGCTGTAGTGGTCAGCCAAAAAGGCCGCAATGGCTCTGGTCTGCTCAAAACCGGCTTCGTTTGCCCCGTTGAACATATAATAAAAGGCATTGGAAGACTTCTTCGTACCCGGATAGATCAGATCCGGACGGTTGGGGTTCCAGTCATTTAAAATGATCACCGTGACGGTCATTCCCTTATTGGAAAGAGCGCTGATGGTCCTGTCATAATCATCCATGATGGCCTTGTTAAAATGATAGATCTTGCCGTCATATTCATATTCAATGCCTGTACCCATGATCTGTGAAAACGCAATATTGGTGGTTACATGCTTTACGCCCAGGTCAAAGGCATCCTCCAGCATATCAATTTCGATGTTCAGTCCCTTTTTAGTCAGAGGATCCTTGAATGCTTCCGTATTTTTGGCCACTGCCTCAGGATTGGTAATGTAATGAGGCTCGCTGATGGCTTTATACTCTGTGCCGTCATAAGCAGCTAGTACAAATTTGCTGTACAGGCGGTCTGCTGTGCTTCCGAAATTTAACGGCACCTGAGCAGAGGATGATATAAGGGCGTCTGCCGAAGCAATATAATCGGTTCTTCCATCCAGACTGTTCTCATAGGTCTGCTGTTCAAATATATAGACCTTTCCATCGGTGCCGGCTGTATCGCCGCTGGTGGAAAAGGCGATTTCCACATTCTGCTTGTCTGCCGTCACCTTACAGGAACGGATCTGGCCTGTGAGCGCAATATCCTCTTTTGCTGCCTCCTGTGCAGCTTCACCTGAAGCCTGTGTTTCCTCCGCGGATACAGACCTGGAAAAAGCACCCAGGCTTACTGCTGTCACTCCAAAAAACAGCGCGGCTGCCAGAGCCATGCCTCTGCTTCTTTTAAACAGTTTATGCTTCATTTTGAGATTACCTCCAGAATTGATGTGTGTACTTACGGATGACCCGTTTTGATGTCAACCTCTATGATACATAATCTATCTTACAAATTCAATTACGATTTTATTACATTATCTTAAGTCTTACTTGTATACCTTCTTTAAAGTAAATCCCCGCCCCTGAACCTCATTGATCTGATTGATGATCATAAACGCTTCCGGATCCTCATCCAGCACCAGCTGGTTCAGCCTTGGCAGATCCCGCTTGGAAATCACAGCCAGCACCATATCCTGTTCCCGGTGAAGGTAACCGGTTTCCATGTGGAGAAGGCTGGTTCCGCAGTCCAGCCGCTGGCTGATCAGGGCATTAATCTGTTCATGGCGTCGGCTTACTATCTTCACCTGCATCTTTGTCATGCCGGCCATGAGAACCTTATCCAGCACCAGGGTATAAGTCACGATCAGAAGAATGCCGTAAAGCACTGCCTCTGCGGATGAAGTAATGAGCTGCATTGCCAGGATCACGCAGTCCAGTACATAAAGAGACAGGGATACATTGATGCCGCACTTCTTGCGCAGGATCAGACAGGGGATGTCCACACCTCCGGTAGAAGCGCCTGCCTTTATGACGATCCCGATTCCCGCTCCAATGAGAATACCGGCATAAATTACGGCTACCAGCCGTTCTTCCATGTAAAAGCCATGTATTCCCGTGCGCTCCATTACTGCCAGGGCAGCGGGATAAAACACGGTGCTTAAGGCCGTGGTAAGGGCAAATTCCTTTCCTAACTGCCACAGCCCCAGACCAAAGACCGCAATATTAAAAATACTTACAAAAAGGCTCACAGGGATTCCCCAGAGCCGGTTAAAAAACAGGCCCATGCCCGTAGTACCTCCGGTTACAAGCCCATTCGGCATGATAAACAACACTACGGCCATGGCATAAATCGCATTTCCAAATAAAATGGCTCCCACCCGTGCGGTCATACGAAGCCATTTTTGTCTGTCATTCTTCTGTTCCATTACAAGATTCTCCCTTATTTTATTTCCTATCACCGAGGGTATCATTTTTCATGGGAGCTGTCAAGAAACTTGCACTTGACAATCTCCTTCCTGCGTTTATAATACATTTAGAACTTTTGTATCTGTTTCCTTTTTCGGATGCTGAGCCGGTGTGAGGGGGAGCGCCCTGATGCTGCGTACAAAAGGATAGCGATGGGAGTCCGTGTTTCGGATTGAGAGGATGCAATCGAGCATCGACCGCAGAGCGCATATTCTGCGCCCTATTACAGCTGTCTGGAAGTTGCCGTCGCTATGCCTGTATTCCGGGAACATAGACTTGACGCACGCAGGTGCGTTTTTTTGTACCCTGAAATGCTCCCTGCCGGCATTTCCCGCAGCAGAAAAGAGGAAGGAATCTATGAACAAAAACAAACACGCTGCAAAACTGGTCTTTCTTGCCATGATGACAGCCCTGGGAGTGGTCATTTCCCCCATTCTCCGGGTAGAGGGAATGTGTCCCATGGCACATTTTATCAATGTCACCTGTGCGGTCATGCTTGGCCCCTGGTATGCCTTTGTGTGCGCCCTTGCCATTGGCATCATCCGCATGACCTGTATGGGGATCCCGCCTTTAGCACTCACAGGAGCTATATTCGGAGCCTTTTTATCCGGTATGCTCTACCGAATGTCCCGTGGCAGGCTGGTATGGGCCTTTGCAGGGGAGGTCATCGGCACAGGCATCATCGGAGCCATACTCTCCTATCCTGTCATGACCTTTGTCTGGGGAAAAACCGGCCTTACCTGGTTCTTTTATGTGCCTTCCTTCATTGCAGGCACGCTCATTGGAGGAACCATTGCATTTCTGTTTTTAAAGCATCTGCAGAAAGCCAGACTCTTATCCATGTTCCAGGAAACTCTGGGTTCCCGGACGTATGATTCCGGAGAGGACGTGGTAAATGATGCGCTGGGAATCGCATTTTCAGGCTTTATCGGCTATCTGGCTGTGACGGTAGCTGTCCATCAGCTTGTACCTCAGGGCGGTTCTGTGATAAACAGTCTCCGCTATATAGTTCTGGTCGGCTTTCTGGCAGCCGCCCTGATATACTGGAGCATCAAACGGCCCAAAGCAGCCTGAAACGCGCATTTTCCCATTTCCATACTTACATCAAAGGAGGATCTCATCATGAATCCTATCTCCCTCTTGCATAAAGAAGCACCTTTAATCCACTGCATCACCCACCCCATTGTAGTCAATGACTGTGCAAATGCAGTTCTGGCTCTGGGCGCACGTCCTATCATGGCGGAGCATCCCAAAGAAGCAGCCTCGATTGCCCAAATAGCCCGTTCCCTTACTGTCAGCCTGGGAAATATCACCGATGCCAGGGCCGAATCCATTTTTCTGGCAGGAAATGTGCGTCCGGCTGTCATAGATCTGGTAGGCATCACCTGCAGTGATTTCCGTATGAAGCTTGCCAGACGGTTTCTGGAAGAATGCCGTCCCGCTGTGATCAAGGGAAATGTTTCCGAGATACGCGCCATTGCCGGCGCAGGCTTCCACAACCAGGGGATCGACGTAAGCCGGGAAGACGCTGTCACTAAGAATGCCCCAATGGCACAGTTTCGTCTGGCCCGGCTGATGAAGGAGATTGCAGACCGCACACAGGCCGTCGTAGCTGCCAGCGGTGAGGTGGATATTATTGTATCTCCTCAGGATGATAAAGCCTATTTTCTTGAAAACGGTTCTCCATCCATGGCCCGCATCACGGGAACCGGCTGTATGCTTACCTGCATCATGGGAACCTTTATGGCAGTAGTATCCCCCCTTGAGGCAGCGGTCTGCGGAGCTGCTGTCCTGGGAATTGCCGGAGAACGGGCCGATGCTTCAAAGGGACTTGGAACATATCACATAAGCCTGTTGGATCAGCTTTCCCTGATGACAGATGAAACGCTGAAATCTGAAATCCGTCTGCATTCTGTTGATCTTTCTTCTACAGCTTCATAAAACCGGACATCATACATCCGCCTGCCGCTCCTGTACTCAGGATCTCCGGCAGGCGTTCTTCATTTACTCCGCCAATGGCATAAACAGAAACACTGCTTTCCATACAAACCTGTCTTAAGAAGTCCAGTCCTCTCCCCGGAAGCCCTTTCTTACAATCTGTCTCATAGATATTGCCTGCAAACAGATAATCTGCGCCCAGCCGGACAGCCTCTTTTACCTCTTCCACCGAGTGAATGGATGTTCCCACACACTCTGCATCCAGCGGTCTCCCTTCCCTTCTCAATATACTCATCGGAAGATGAAGCTTCCTCATGCCCAGCTGTGCGGCTGCTGCAGGAGCTGTGTTCAAAATCAGCATCTGATCCTGTTCCCGGCAGATCTGATCCACTTCCTCTGCCAGCTTCCTGTAAATCTCAGGGCTTAAGTCCTTTTCCCTGAGCACTACTGCTCTGGGTTTGACACTTACAATCTTCCGAATCTGATCCAGATAGCTCTCCCAGAGTCCCGTTCCCGGTTCAAAACAGCCATCTTCTGTCTGATCCGCCCCCTCCGGCACTCTGCAGAGCCTGTGATTGGTTACTGCTACCATACGTTCATACATAAGCTGCATTTCCCTTTCTGTATTATAAAAAGCCCCCGGAAACTCCGGGGGCCAACTCGTTTGGGCACAATATCTATTCAGATATATCATTTATCACGTTCGTACGGCCTGATGGCCTGTAACGATTTAATTACTCTACGATAGATACAACTCTACCGGAACCTACTGTACGTCCACCCTCACGGATAGCGAAACGCAGACCCTGCTCCATAGCTACTGGATGAATCAGCTCTACGGACATCTCTACGTTATCACCAGGCATACACATCTCTGTACCTGCTGGCAGCTCGCAAACGCCGGTAACGTCAGTTGTTCTGAAGTAGAACTGTGGACGGTAGTTGTTGAAGAAAGGTGTATGACGGCCACCCTCGTCCTTGGTCAGAACGTAAACCTGAGCGGTAAACTTGTTGTGGCACTTTACAGAACCTGGCTTGCACAGACACTGTCCACGCTCGATCTCTGTTCTCTGAACACCACGCAGCAGAGCACCGATGTTATCACCAGCCTCAGCGCTGTCAAGAAGCTTACGGAACATCTCGATACCAGTTACAACGGTCTTACGAACGTCCTCATGGATACCGATAATCTCAACTTCGTCGTTCAGGTTCAGAGTACCACGCTCTACTCTACCAGTAGCAACAGTACCACGGCCAGTAATGGTGAATACGTCCTCTACAGGCATAAGGAATGGCTTCTCTGTCTCACGTACAGGATCTGGAATGTAGCTGTCAACAGCCTCCATCAGCTCCATAACCTTGTCGCCCCATGGACCCATCGGATCCTCAAGAGCCTTCAGAGCAGAACCCTGGATGATAGGTGTATCATCGCCTGGGAACTCGTACTCATTTAACAGCTCACGGATCTCCATGTCAACCAGCTCAAGCAGCTCAGCGTCGTCTACCATATCGCACTTGTTCATGAATACTACGATATAAGGAACGCCTACCTGACGGGACAGAAGGATGTGCTCTCTTGTCTGAGCCATAACACCATCAGTTGCAGCTACAACCAGGATAGCGCCGTCCATCTGAGCAGCACCAGTGATCATGTTCTTAACGTAGTCAGCATGTCCTGGGCAGTCAACGTGTGCATAGTGTCTCTTCTCTGTCTGATACTCAACGTGAGAAGTAGAGATGGTGATACCACGCTCTCTCTCCTCTGGAGCCTTATCGATGTTCTCGAAATCTACCTTTGCGTTGCCTGCAACTCTCTCTGAAAGAACCTTTGTGATAGCTGCGGTCAGAGTAGTTTTGCCGTGGTCAACGTGTCCAATGGTACCGATGTTACAATGTGGTTTAGTTCTGTCAAACTTAGCTTTAGCCATTTTATAACGTCCTCCTTAATTTGCGCCCCTTTTAGGGCTGATATAGTTAGTCAGGCTATCAATCATTATATTCTATTTTACTTTGATTTACAAGCCTTTTTTACTTTTTGTGGTCAGCAAGAACCTTCTCCTGAACGTTCTTTGGAACTGGCTCATACTTCTCGAAGAACATGGAGTAGTTGCCGCGTCCCTGTGTTCTGGAACGAAGGTCTGTAGAGTAGCCGAACATCTCAGACAGCGGAACGTAAGCCTTAACCATCTTACCGCCGCCAATGTCCTCCATACCCTCGATACGTCCACGGCGTGAATTGATATCACCGATAACATCACCCATGTACTCCTCAGGCATGGTAACCTCTACCTTCATGATCGGCTCAAGCAGGATTGGATTACCCTTCTGCATAGCATCCTTGAATGCCATGGAACCTGCGATGTGGAATGCCATTTCAGAAGAGTCAACCTCATGGTAAGAACCGTCGTATACATCTGCCCAAACGCCCAGTACAGGGAATCCGCCCAGAACACCAGTCTTAGCTGCTTCCTCAATACCTGCGCCGACTGCCGGGATGTACTCCTTAGGAATAGCACCGCCAACAACGGATGAAGTAAACTTGAAGGTCTCTTCTGCGTTTGCTTCCATTGGTGTGAAGTGAACCTTACAGTGACCGTACTGTCCACGACCACCAGACTGCTTTGCATACTTGCTGTCAACGTCAACGGCCTTGGTAAAGGTCTCCTTGTAAGCAACCTGAGGAGCGCCTACGTTAGCCTCTACGTTGAACTCACGCAGCAGACGGTCTACGATAATATCCAGATGAAGCTCGCCCATACCGGAGATAATGGTCTGGCCGGTCTCTTCGTCTGTACGAACCTTGAAAGTAGGATCTTCTTCTGCCAGCTTGACTAAAGCGTCGCCCATCTTGTCCTGGCTTGCCTTTGTCTTTGGCTCGATCGCGATATCGATAACCGGCTCTGGGAACTCCATAGACTCCAGGATAACAGGGTTCTTCTCATCACAGATGGTATCGCCTGTACCGGTTGTCTTAAAGCCTACTGCTGCAGCGATATCGCCGGAGTAAACCTTATCAAGTTCATTTCTCTTATTAGCATGCATCTGAAGGATACGTCCTACACGCTCCTTCTTGCCCTTTGTAGCATTCAGTACGTAAGAACCGGAGTTCAGAGTACCGGAATATACACGGAAGAATGCAAGCTTGCCCACGAATGGGTCAGTCATAATCTTGAATGCAAGCGCTGCGAACGGCTCTTCATCAGAAGAATGACGAACAATCTCATTTCCGTCCAGGTCAACACCCTTGATCGCAGGGATGTCTAATGGAGATGGCATGAATTCGATAATAGCATCCAGAAGCTTCTGAACGCCCTTGTTTCTGTAAGCGGTACCGCAGCATACAGGAACTGCTGTACACTCGCAGGTAGCCTTTCTTAATACCTTCTTCAGCTCATCATTGGAAGGCTCCTCGCCCTCAAGATACATCATCATCAGGTCATCGTCCAGCTCGCAGATTTTCTCTACCAGCTCGGTACGGTATAACTCTGCATCGTCCTGCATATCTTCAGGAATGTCAACGATAGAAATGTCATCGCCCTTATCATCATTATAGATGTAGGCCTTCATCTCAAACAGATCGACGATTCCCTTGAAATCCTCTTCCTTGCCGATTGGCAGCTGAATGCAGATAGCGTTCTTGCCCAGACGGGTCTTGATCTGCTCTACAGCGCCGTAGAAGTTTGCACCCAGGATATCCATCTTGTTGATGAATGCCATACGGGGTACATTGTAAGTGTCAGCCTGACGCCATACGTTCTCAGACTGTGGCTCAACGCCGCCCTTTGCACAGAACACACCTACAGCGCCATCCAATACACGCAGGGAACGCTCAACCTCAACAGTGAAGTCTACGTGTCCAGGTGTATCGATGATGTTGATACGGTGCTCTAATGCGCCTGGCTTCGGCTTGCAGTTTTCCTGCAGAGTCCAGTGGCAGGTTGTAGCAGCGGAAGTAATGGTAATACCTCTTTCCTGCTCCTGAGCCATCCAGTCCATGGTAGCAGTACCTTCGTGAGTATCACCGATCTTATAATTTACACCAGTGTAATACAGAATACGCTCGGTTGTGGTAGTCTTACCAGCATCGATATGAGCCATGATTCCGATATTTCTGGTTCTTTCCAACGGATATTCTCTTCCAGCCAAGGGATTTTCCTCCTTAATTTAACGAAAAAAGCCGGTCTGCAATTAGAAACGGTAGTGAGCAAACGCCTTGTTTGCCTCTGCCATCTTGTGCATATCCTCTTTCTTCTTTACAGATGCGCCGGTGTTGTTGGCTGCGTCCATAATCTCATTTGCCAGTCTCTCTTCCTGAGTCTTCTCGCCTCTCTTACGGGAGTACAGAGTGATCCAGCGCAGAGCCAGAGCCTGTCTTCTCTCAGGCTTAACCTCGATGGGCACCTGATAGGTAGCGCCGCCGATACGCTTTGCCTTAACCTCAAGTACAGGCATAATGTTGTTCATTGCTTCTTCAAATACTTCGATTGCATCCTTACCGGTGCTTTCAGCTACACGATTGAATGCGCCGTATACGATTTTCTGTGCAACACCCTTCTTGCCGTCTAACATGATATTGTTGATCAGCTTTGTCACAACCTTATTGTTGTAGATCGGGTCTGCCAGAACGTCTCTTTTCTGAGTATGTCCTTTACGTGGCACGTTACTTCCCTCCTTAATATGCTGCCTTTTATCTGAAATGATACAGGCAGTTTCCATTAACTCAACGGTACTCACATGTTTCCATAAAATGTGTTCGTGCTCGGTCTATATATTTCCTGCAACCACAGGTACAATATCACGGATCCGGCACTAACAAATGCGGAAATATCTTCCGCCGTCACTTTACTGCTGTTAGTGGTACTAATCTGGTTTGTTCCAAACTGCTTTGAAATTACTTCTTGTCTTTCGGTCTCTTAGCGCCGTACTTGGAACGAGCCTGCTTTCTGTTTGCTACGCCTGCTGTATCCAGTGTACCTCTAACGATGTGGTATCTGGTACCTGGCAGGTCCTTAACTCTTCCTCCACGGATCAGAACAACGCTGTGCTCCTGAAGGTTGTGTCCCTCTCCTGGGATGTAGCTTGTTACTTCGATACCATTGGAAAGACGTACTCTGGCGATCTTTCTAAGTGCAGAGTTAGGCTTCTTAGGGGTAGCAGTCTTAACAGCGGTACATACGCCGCGCTTCTGTGGTGCAGATACGTCTGTTGCCTTCTTCTGTAAAGAGTTGTAACCCTTCTGCAGAGCTGGTGCAGTAGACTTCTTTGCGCTGCTCTGTCTTCCCTTTCTAACTAACTGGTTAAATGTTGGCATCCTTTTCACCTCCTGTGATATTGACTGTTGGTTGCTGTGTCTTTCAGCTTTTGTGCACCAAAACATAAGTGTTTTGAACACACTTTTTCATTATAGCATAAGGCGTAAATCTGTCAAGTATTTTTTGAGGGTGCTCTTTTGCATTTTTCTATAAAACATTTACGCAATTTTTATTGCATCATCTGGTATTTTCATGGATAATCAAATATACGCAGCCCCTGCCCCGTTTTTCATTTCTTTGTCTGCGTATTCTATCTTTGGGAGGATTACTATGAAATTCGAGGAACATAAAATCGTTCAGCAGGTCATGCGCTCCAGGCAGGATCCTGAGGCAGCGGATCAGCTGATCCGATCCTATATGCCATTTATCAAAGCAGAAACCGCACGCTTTATCCACCGTCCTCCGGTTGAGGGACGGGATGATGAGCTGTCTGTGGCCATGTTTGCTTTTTATGAAACAATGACAGTTTATAATCCGGACAGAGGTCCTTTTCTTCCTCTTGCAGCTGCCGGAATCCGAAACCGCCTGATCGACTATTTCCGGAAGGAGCAAAAGCACAGTGGGCAGCTCTCCTTAGACCAGCCTGCGGAGGAGGACGGCTGCACTCTTTTGGAAAAGACCGATCCGGGAGTTGATGATATTTCCGATTATCAGGATCTGGCTGCCGCTCAGTCGGAAATCGAAACATTTTCCGCAGAGCTTGCAGGTTTTGGACTTTCGCTCACTGATGTGGCAGACAGCTGCCCCCGCCAGGAGCGCACCCTGGACGCCTGCATGAAGGTTCTGGATTATGCAAAAAAACATCCGGAGCTTCTGGAACAGATGATCCGCAGCCGTAAACTCCCCTTAAGCCAGCTGGTTCTGGGCTCAGGGGCAGAAAAAAAGACGCTGGAACGTCACCGGAAATATCTCATTGCCATTCTTCTTGCTTTTACAAACGGATTTGAAATCATACGCGGTCATCTCTCACAGATGAAAAAAGGAGGCGCAGCAGAATGAAATATCTGATCATGGAATGTCATATGGCTTATGCAGTGGTGCTGGATGAGGACGGGCGTTTTCTGAAGGCCGCCAATATGGATTATGAGGTAGGACAGACGGTAGATACCATTATGGAAATCGTAGAACCCGGAGCCGCCTTTTCGGAAGCGGACTGCCAGTCTGATTCTTTTTACGATACAGTATTTGAGGAAGCGGTGGAAGTACAGCCTGCCGTCCGAAGAACCAGCCGCCTTTCCCGCTGGTTAAAGTCTGCTCTTCCCGCAGCCGCAGCCCTTTGCCTTCTGCTGTCTGGAGGCCACTATTTTATTATGAGCCCTTACGGAACAGTACGGCTGTCCATCAACCCGGAAGTAGAGCTGTCTGTAAACCGGCTGGATTATGTGCTTTCATTATCCGGCATCAACCGGGATGGAGAGGACTTGATCCGGGGATATGACTATAAAAGGAAGAAAGTCGAAGAAGCTGCGGCAGATCTGGCCGAGCGGGCCATAGATATGGACTATCTGGCTCCAGGCGGGACGATCTATGTAGGCGTTTCCTCTGCTCATGAGGACTGGGCGGATGAGATGAAAAGAGATCTCACCTGGGAGCTTGACGGTCGCCTTGGATCGGATATCCATATAAGTGCTGATCCCAAACCTGATGAGAGTCCGGAATCTGGTACGGCGCGTGAAGCCGAAACCGCATTTCCTGCTGCTCCCCCCGTTTCCGAAACAGTGCCTGCCGCTGTGCAGACTGCCCCGGCGGCACATCAAACTGTCCCGACAGCCCACCCGAATGATAATCGGAATGAGGATTCAGATGAACAGCGGGATGAGGATTGGGATGATACCACCAATCATGGCTCAGACGATAATCAGGAGGACGACTGGGATGACGCAGCAGATGATGACAGCAATGATTAAAATCGACCTGATATCAGGGACATATTAAACTTTTAAAAAAATTATATTTTTTTCATTTCGACCCCGTTTTTTTCAAATGCACTCCGTATTCTGTCTATGTAAAGAAAAAACAATCCAAGCACAGGTGATAGATCAAGGAGGAAACTATAATGAGAAAGATGAACCTGAAAAAAGCTATGATGGCAGCAGTTGTTGCAGCAATGGCACTTGTAACTGTAATCGGCAGCACGATTACCGCATCAGCATCCCCCAGAACTGCCAAAAAGATAATCGGCATTGAGCAGGCAAAGGAAGCCGCTTTAAAGGCTATGAAAATTAAAGAAGCGGATGCTGTGTTCACAGAACAGGAATGCGAACTGGACGACGGCGTATATGAGCTGGAATTCACTGCCGGAAAGTTTGAGTATGATGTGGAAGTAAACGCTTATACCGGTAAAGTGATCAAGGCTGATTACGAAAACAACCGTGACTGGGATGATCTGCGGGATGACCGTTGGGATGACGACCGCGATAACAGCTGGGATGATGACGACCGCTGGGATGACGACAGATTCGACGATGATGACCACTGGGACGACTAATCCGTTCTCTGTAAGACAGTGACCATCCCCGGCTCAAAGCCGCATGGCAAATGCTGACGCAGAAGCCTGCGGCTTTTTTCATGTGTTCCCACTTTCTTAAATTTTTTCTGTTTCTATGAAACTTTTATATGCTTCCGTTCGTCTAATTTATATTATATGAGGTGCAGAAGCCATTTGCATCCTAAACTTAAATATGATTTAGACAGGATGGACTACTAATGATATTTTCCAGCTTTGACTTTTTATTTCGTTTTCTTCCTTTATTTCTGATTCTTTATTTCATATGTCCGGAGAAATGGCGGAATCAGTGCCTTTTTGCCGGAAGCCTGATCTTCTATTTTTATGGAGCCAGACACTCCCCTCTTTATTTTGTCCTGTTTCTCCTTTCAATACCTGTAAACTTTTTCATCGGACAGCTTATTGGAAGAAAACGGGATGCAAAAGAACGCAGCTTCTGGCTGAATGCCGGGATCTTCTATAACCTGTTCTGGCTGACCCTTTTTAAATACAGCACATTTATAACGGAAAACTTAAACCTGCTCCTGTCATATACAAAAACAGGGCTGCAGTTTCCCGTCATCCGCCTGTCCCTCCCCCTTGGAATCAGCTTTTACACCTTTCAGGCCATCGCCTATCTGGCCGATGTATATAGGAAGGAAATCCGCAGTGAACATTCCCTCCTTCGCTTCTGTACCTGGTTTTCCATGTTTACCCAGGTAACCTCCGGCCCCATTACCCGTTATCAGGAAATCCGCTCTCAGCTGATCCGGCGCCGTTTTTCCATGAACCGTCTGGAAACCGGTCTTAGAGAGTTTACTATTGGCTTAAGCCTTAAGGTGCTGCTTGCCAATCAGCTCGGCAGGCTGTGGAGCCAGGTCGGAGCCATTGGATACGAAAGCATCTCCACGCCGCTTGCCTGGATGGGAATCATTGCATTCAGCCTTCAGCTTTACTTTGACTTTTACGGCTACTCCCTCATGGCCCAGGGAATCGGCTGGATCCTGGGATTTCAGATTCCCAGAAACTTTGCCTATCCCTACCAGTCTCTGACAATGACGGAGTTCTGGCGTCGGTGGCATATAACCCTTGGAAAATGGTTCCGCGACTATGTATATATTCCTCTTGGTGGCAATCAAAAAGGCTTTGTCATTATGGTGCGCAATCTACTCACCGTGTGGCTTCTGACTGGTTTCTGGCATGGCGCTGACTGGAATTTTCTTCTCTGGGGTCTTCTGCTTTTTGCTCTGATCTCTATTGAAAAAATGGGACTGGGACGTATCTTAAACCGTTTTCCAGCCGCGGGGCACCTGTATATGGCTCTTGTGATTCCTTTAAACTGGCTGGTCTTTGCCATTTCACAGCCGCCACAGATCCTTATTTATTTACAGAGGCTCTTTCCGTTTTTCACAGCCCCCGGAACCTACACCTGGTTTGAGGGAGACTATCTGAAATACGGCCGCATCTATGGGTTGTCTCTTCTTGCAGGCCTGATTTTTATGACCGATCTGCCAAGGCGGATCTACAGCCGGCACCGCCGCAGTTTTCTGACTGCCGTTATACTTATAGTTCTGTTCTGGCTCTGTGTTTACTGTATTAAAATGGGAATGGATGACCCGTTTTTATACTTCCGGTTCTAAGGAAAGTTCTAAGAAACAGATAGAAAGAGAAATTGTGTGAATAAAATGAAAAAATACTGGTATACTATGATGCTTATTGGAAGTTTGATTGCCGTAAAAGGAAGTTCCCTTATTCCCCGGATATGGGAACTAGAAACGTTTTCAGGTGAACATAAAATCGAGCGGCTGGCAGAAACTGAGGATAAACAGCCATCTAACATCCCCCTATCCTCTGATTCCATTTCCGAAAGTGCTGCCTCCAAAGGCAGCACCGAAACTCCTACAGCAACGTTCCCCTCTCCAGAGTCCTCCCCTGCGGAGCCGCCCACTGACGGGTCTGCCCCTGTCACAGAGTCCTCCACAGAAGCGCCTCCGGCGGAGACTTTGCCGCCTGCTGACACCTCTGTTCCCGTTGACCTAAGCACCTCCCTTTTTATCGGAGATTCACGGACAGAAGGCTTAAAGGAATACGGAGGTCTGGAAGAAGCAGAGTTTTTTGCCAATTCCGGCATGAGCAGCTTTAACCTTCTCTCAACCAATCTTACCGTAAAGGATGGAAGCAAAAAAACACTGGAAGAACTTCTCTCCCAACACAGCTATGAGCGGATTTATCTCATGCTGGGCATCAATGAACTGGGATACCCTCCTTCCTCCGTAACAAAGAAGTACGCCTCTATCGTAGACTGGATCCACCAGCTTCAGCCCCAGGCCAGAATCATTCTGGAGGCTAATCTCCATGTAACAAAAAAGAAGTCCGATTCCGACCCGGTCTATGGAAATGGAAAAATTGATTCTTTAAATCAAGCTATTTACCAGATGGCTGTAGAAAAAGGCTGCGGCTATATAGATGTAAACAGTCTTTTTGACGACGGCCAGGGAAACCTTGATTCCAAATATTCTGTAGACAATGCCCACATTATGGGAAAGTATTATACGGTCTGGGCCGAATGGCTCAGAACACAAAATGCATAAAAAACACCGGATGGCCAGTTTTCCCTGTCCGTCCGGTGTTTTTATGATTCAATCTGTCATTCAGACCTGTATTTTATTCTTCTGCATCCTCAGAGCTTTCTTCTTCCTCTGCATCCTCGTCCTCGATTACAGTATCGTCCAGATCCAGAACCTCTTCTGCTACATTATCTTCTGTAAGCTCGCTGCTTTCCTCAGATGTCAGCTCTTCCTCTTCAGAAAGAAGGATCTCTTCCTCAGCTGCCGCTGCGATCTTATCATCCGTATCCAACTTTACAGTTCTGTAGCGCTTCATACCGGTACCTGCCGGGATTGGCTTACCGATAATAACATTCTCCTTCAGACCAATCAGGTGATCTACCTTACCGTTGATAGCAGCCTCGGTCAGAACCTTGGTGGTCTCCTGGAAGGATGCGGCTGACAGGAAGGAATCTGTAGCAAGAGATGCCTTTGTAATACCCAGCATAACCTGCTTGCCCTCTGCGGGACGCTTGCCCTCTGCGATCAGAGCCTCATTCATCTCATTGAAATCCAGAACATCCATGGATACGCCCGGCAGTACATCACTGTCGCCGCTTTCCTCGATGCGGATCTTCTTTAACATCTGATGAACGATCATTTCAACGTGCTTATCGTTGATTTCTACACCCTGAAGACGGTATACACGCTGTACTTCCTGGATCATGTAATCCTGTACGGCACGAACGCCCTTGATCTTTAAGATATCGTGAGGATTTACGCTACCTTCGGTCAGCTCATCACCGGCCTCAAGAACCTGTCCGTCCATAACCTTGATTCTGGAACCGTAAGGAATCAGATAGGTCTTGGAATTTCCGGTTTCATTGTCAGTAACTGTGATCTCACGCTTCTTCTTTGTATCCTTGATAGTTACAACGCCGCCAAACTCAGTGATAATGGCAAGACCCTTTGGCTTACGGGCCTCAAAAAGCTCCTCAACTCGAGGAAGACCCTGTGTAATATCGCCGCCGGCAACGCCGCCCGTATGGAAAGTACGCATGGTAAGCTGTGTACCGGGCTCACCGATGGACTGTGCCGCGATGATTCCGACTGCCTCACCAACCTGTACCGGCTGGCCGGTTGCCATGTTGGCTCCGTAGCACTTGGCGCACACACCGATATGGGACTTACAGCTTAATACGGTACGGATCTTCACAGACTTGCGTCCCTGCTTATCCAATACCTTCATAACAGCTGCAGCACGCTTAGGCGTACACATATGGTTTGCCTTCATTACCAGCTCTCCCGTATCGGGATCAACGATATCTTCGGCAATATAACGTCCTGTAATTCTCTCCTGCAGATCCTCGATTACTTCATTTCCGTCTGTGAATGCCTTAATCTCCATAAATGGAATATCCTTGCCCTCACAGCAGTCTACCTCACGGATGATCAGATCCTGAGATACGTCTACCAGACGTCTGGTCAGGTAACCGGAGTCAGCCGTACGAAGAGCCGTATCAGACAGACCCTTACGTGCACCATGAGCGGAAATGAAGTACTCCAGTACGTCAAGACCTTCACGGAAGTTAGACTTGATAGGAAGTTCGATGGTGTGACCAGTTGTATCGGCCATCAGTCCTCGCATACCTGCCAGCTGCTTGATCTGCTTATCAGATCCTCGCGCACCGGAGTCAGCCATCATGAAAATGTTGTTGTACTTATCCAGTCCGGTCAGCAGATCGTGGGTCAGCTGATCATCGGTGGTCTTCCAGGTTTCGATTACTTCTTTATAGCGCTCCTCCTCGGTGATCAGACCGCGGCGGTAGTTCTTTGCAATGTGGTCTACAGTAGCCTGTGCATTTGCGATCAGTTCCGGTTTGCTTGCAGGCACGGTCATATCGGAAACGGATACGGTCATGGCTGCTCTGGTAGAGAACTTGTAGCCGATTGCCTTGATGTCATCCAGAGTAACGGCCGTCTGGGTAGCGCCGTGTACGTTGATAACCTTCTCAAGGATCTGCTTTAACTGCTTTTTAGCTACCAGGAAGTCAACCTCCAGCTTTAACTCATTTTCAGGAATGGAACGGTCTACAAAGCCAAGATCCTGAGGAATGATCTCGTTGAAGATCAGACGGCCGATGGTAGACTCGATAATACCAGTTTTTACCGTGCCGTCAGGCAGAGTCTTTGATACTCTTACCTTTACCCTGGAGTGCAGAGTAGCTTCATGGTTTTCATAAGCCAGAATTGCCTCATTTACACTCTTGAAAATCATTCCCTCGCCCTTTGCACCGGGACGCTCCTGGGTCAGGTAGTAAATACCGAGAACCATATCCTGAGACGGAACAGCCACAGGGCCGCCGTCAGAAGGCTTTAACAGGTTGTTCGGGCTTAAAAGCAGGAAGCGGCACTCAGCCTGTGCTTCTACAGACAGAGGAAGATGAACTGCCATCTGGTCGCCGTCGAAGTCAGCGTTGAACGCGGTACAAACAAGAGGATGAAGCTTAATGGCCTTACCTTCTACCAGGATCGGTTCAAAAGCCTGGATACCCAGCCTGTGCAGCGTAGGAGCACGGTTCAGCATAACAGGATGCTCTTTAATTACATCCTCCAGTACATCCCAAACCTCCGTCTGGAGCTTCTCCACCATCTTCTTCGCGTTCTTGATATTGTGAGCGGTGCCATTGGATACAAGCTCCTTCATAACGAAAGGCTTAAACAGCTCAATAGCCATTTCCTTTGGCAGACCGCACTGATAAATCTTTAATTCAGGGCCTACTACGATAACGGAACGTCCGGAGTAGTCAACACGCTTACCTAACAGGTTCTGACGGAAGCGTCCCTGCTTACCCTTTAACATATCAGAAAGGGACTTAAGCGCACGATTTCCAGGTCCTGTTACAGGGCGGCCCCGGCGGCCATTGTCGATCAAGGCGTCTACTGCCTCCTGGAGCATACGCTTCTCGTTGCGGACGATGATATCCGGAGCGCCCAGTTCCAGAAGTCTGGCAAGACGGTTGTTACGGTTGATGATCCTTCTGTACAGGTCATTTAAGTCAGAGGTAGCAAAACGTCCGCCGTCCAGCTGTACCATAGGACGTATATCCGGCGGGATCACGGGGATTACGTCCATGATCATCCACTCTGGACGGTTTCCAGAGTTTAAAAATGCCTCTACCACTTCCAGGCGCTTAATGATTCTTGCGCGCTTCTGTCCGGTAGCGTCTACCAGCTGCTTTCTTAAATCAGCTGAATCCTTCTCCAGATCAATGGACATCAGAAGCTCCTGAATCGCCTCAGCACCCATTCCCACACGGAAGGCAGTTGAGCCGCCGTACTTCTCTACTTCCTCACGGTACTCCTTCTCAGACAAAACCTGCTTATACTGAAGGCTGGTAACACCTGGATCCAGTACAACATAGGAAGCAAAGTAGAGCACCTTCTCCAGGGTTCTGGGGGAAATATCCAGAATCAGTCCCATACGGCTGGGAATTCCCTTAAAGTACCAGATATGGGAAACAGGAGCTGCAAGCTCGATACGTCCCATACGCTCTCTTCTTACACTGGCCTTTGTCACCTCAACGCCGCAGCGGTCGCAGATCACGCCCTTATAGCGGATCTTTTTGTACTTGCCGCAGTGGCACTCCCAGTCCTTGCTTGGACCAAAAATCCTCTCGCAGAACAGACCGTCCTTCTCCGGCTTTAAAGTTCTATAGTTGATGGTCTCTGGCTTCTTTACAACGCCGTGCTCCCACCACTCTCTCCACTCTCTGGAGGGAGCGCCTGAAGGCTCAGGCATACGGTTGCGCATGGCACCCTGCTCCCACCATTCTCTCCACTGCTTGCTGGGCTTGTCAGCAGGTTCAGGTGTCCTGTGGGTCCAGGATCTAATCTTTTCAGGGGAAGCCAGACCAATCTTAATGGCATCAAATGTCATTGGATGATAAGTTTCATTTGTTTCCGGCATGAGCTCTTACTCCCTTCTATTATTCGTCTTCACCATCATCTGTATAAGCGTCATACAGATCATCTGTGTCATTTCCAGCAGACTCGGAAGCCGATTCTACGCTTACAAATTCATTATCCTTGATCTCCTGCTCCTGATAACCGTAGGAAGCAAGGGATTCCTGATCGTTAAAGCGGCGGTCGCCCTCTAACATGGCGCGCAGTTCGGTATCACCGTAGTCGATATTTTCGGTCATCTCAACTTCGGTTCCATCCTCTCTCTGTACCTGTACATCCAGGCCCAGAGACTGCATTTCCTTAAGAAGTACCTTAAAGGATTCGGGGATACCCGGCTCAGGAATATTCTCGCCCTTGATGATAGCTTCGTAGGTCTTCACACGGCCTACTACATCATCGGACTTTACAGTCATGATTTCCTGCAGGGTGTAGGATGCACCATATGCCTCCAGAGCCCAAACCTCCATCTCTCCGAAACGCTGTCCGCCGAACTGAGCTTTACCGCCCAGAGGCTGTTGTGTAACCAGGGAGTATGGGCCAGTAGAACGTGCATGGATCTTATCGTCTACCAGGTGATGCAGCTTCAGGTAATGCATGTGTCCAATGGTAACGGCTCCATCAAAATACTCTCCGGTACGTCCATCTCTTAAGCGGACCTTTCCGTCTCTGCCAATGGGTACGCCCTTCCACAGCTCTCTGTGCACTCTGTTCTCAGACAGATACCCGATTGCCTCCGGAACAAGCTGTTCTTTATAAAGCTGCTCAAAGGTTTCTCCATTCCATGGCTGTCCGGAAGGCGTCTCTGTGACACCGTCCTTTTCCCATTCTGCTTTCTCTGCCTCGTCAAAGGGCAGGTTTACATAGTGGTTTGCCAGCTCCAGGGTATCCTGTATATCATTCTCGTTTGCGCCGTCGAAGATCGGTGTGGAAACGTTAAAGCCAAGTGCTCTTGCGGCAAGGCTTAAGTGGATCTCAAGCACCTGTCCGATGTTCATACGGGAAGGCACGCCCAGAGGATTCAGTACAATATCAAGAGGACGGCCATTTGGCAGGAAAGGCATATCCTCTACAGGAAGCACGCGGGAAACAACACCCTTATTACCATGACGTCCAGCCATCTTATCACCTACAGAAATCTTACGTTTCTGAGCGATATAGATACGTACCGTCTGATTTACTCCCGGTGAAAGCTCATCGCCGTTTTCTCTTGTAAATACCTTTGCATCTACAATAATTCCATATGCTCCGTGAGGTACCTTTAAGGAGGTATCACGGACTTCTCTTGCCTTCTCACCGAAGATCGCACGCAGGAGACGTTCTTCTGCTGTCAGTTCAGTTTCTCCCTTTGGAGTAACCTTTCCTACCAGAATATCTCCGGCACGGACCTCAGCACCGATACGGATAATACCACGTTCATCCAGATCCTTTAATGCATCCTCGCCTACACCGGGAACATCTCTGGTGATTTCTTCCGGTCCCAGCTTGGTGTCACGGGCCTCCGCCTCATACTCTTCGATATGAATAGAGGTATATACGTCATCCTGAACCAGACGCTCGGAAAGCAGAACCGCATCCTCGTAGTTGTAGCCTTCCCAGGTCATAAAACCGATCAGCGGGTTCTTTCCAAGGGCAATCTCGCCGTTGGAAGTAGAAGGACCATCTGCGATCACCTCGCCGGCCTCTACATGATCATTCTTATATACGATCGGCTTCTGGTTGTAGCAGTTGCTCTGGTTACTTCTCTTGAACTTTGTCAAATGGTATACATCTTTGTTTCCATCGGAATCTCTCTTGATAATGATCTCGTTGGAAGCGGAGCGTTCTACCACACCGGCATTCTTTGCCACTACGCAGACACCGGAGTCAACGGCAGCCTTTGCCTCAATACCGGTACCTACTACAGGAGCCTCTGTACTCAACAGCGGCACGGCCTGACGCTGCATGTTGGATCCCATCAGAGCACGGTTTGCGTCATCGTTCTGAAGGAATGGGATCATAGCAGTAGCCACGGAGAATACCATCTTCGGGGATACGTCCATCAGGTCAATGGTTCGCTTCTGGAACTCGGAGGTTTCTGTCTGGAAACGTCCGGATACGTTATTGTGAACGAAATGTCCCTCTTCATCCAGAGCCTCGTTCGCCTGTGCCACGATAAAGTTGTCCTCTTCATCTGCAGTCAGGTATACTACATCATCGGTGACTCTTGGATTGGCAGGATCAGCGGTCTTATCTACTACGCGGTAAGGCGCTTCGATAAAGCCGTACTGGTTTACTCTCGCATAGCTTGCCAGAGAGTTGATCAGACCGATGTTGGGGCCCTCAGGAGTCTCGATGGGGCACATACGGCCATAGTGTGTATAGTGAACATCTCGCACCTCGAATCCGGCACGGTCTCTTGACAGACCGCCAGGACCCAGGGCGGAAAGACGTCTCTTATGGGTCAGTTCAGCCAGAGGGTTGTTCTGATCCATAAACTGTGACAGCTGGGAGCTTCCAAAGAACTCCTTTACAGCAGCCGTTACAGGCTTGATATTGATCAGGGACTGCGGTGTGATGCCGTCTACGTCCTGAGTAGTCATACGCTCTCTTACCACACGCTCCATACGTGACAGACCAATGCGGTACTGGTTCTGGAGCAGCTCGCCTACGGCACGGATACGGCGGTTGCCAAGATGGTCGATATCATCAGCCGTTCCCACTTCCTCTTCCAGATGCATATTGTAGTTGATGGAAGCAATGATATCTTCCTTTGTGATATGCTTTGGAATCAGATCGTGGATATTCTTTCGAATTTCTTCCTTTAAAAGCTCCTCATCCGAACCTGCTTTTTCCAGAATAGCAGACAGCACAGGGTAGTATACTAATTCTGTAACGCCAACCTCCTCCGGATCGAAGGAAACATGAGCGTCAAGCTCAACCATCATATTGGAAAGAACCTTCTGCTTTCTGTTTGATCCTTCTACCCATACGAAGGGAACGCCGGAGTTCTGCAGACGCATCGCAGACTCCTTATCAAGCTTTGTGCCTGCCTCGGCTAAAATCTCACCTGTCTCCTCATTCACCACATCCTCAGCCAGAACCTGGCCATTGAGGCGGAACTTAAAGGACAGCTTCTTATTAAATTTATAACGTCCCACCTTTGCCAGATCATATCTTCTGGGATCAAAGAACATACTGTTGAGCAGGCTCTCCGCGCTGTCAACGGATAACGGCTCACCGGGACGGATCTTCTTGTACAGCTCTAACAGACCGTCCTGATAGTTATCGGAGGTATCCTTTCCGAAGCTGGCAAGAAGCTTTGGCTCTTCGCCGAACAGTTCTAAAATCTCTGCATTGGTGCCGAAGCCCAGAGCACGGATCAGCACGGTAACAGGAACCTTACGGGTTCTGTCCACGCGGACATAAAATACATCGTTGGAGTCTGTCTCGTACTCCAGCCATGCGCCGCGGTTGGGGATCACAGTACATGTATATAACTCCTTACCCACCTTATCGTGACCAATGCCATAGTAGATACCAGGGGAACGCACAAGCTGGCTGACGATAACACGTTCTGCACCGTTGATAACGAAGGAGCCCGTGTCTGTCATCAGAGGCAGATCTCCCATGAATATCTCATGTTCGTTCATCTCATCTTTATCTTTATTGTACAGTCTAACCTTTACCTTAAGTGGTGCCGCGTAAGTGGCATCGCGTTCCTTACACTCTTCGATGGTGTACTTGACATCATCCTTACATAATGTAAAGTCAACGAATTCCAGGCTCAGATGTCCTGCGAAGTCAGTGATCGGAGAGATGTCATCAAATGCTTCCTTCAGTCCTTCGTCTAAGAACCACTGATAGGAGTCTTTCTGAATCTCGATCAGGTTTGGCATCTGAAGGACTTCCTTCTGCCTTGAATAGCTCATTCTTACGCTTTTCCCGGCCGGTACCGGACGTATTCTGCTTTTCTCCATTGACGTTTCACCCCTGTTTTCTAATTTGGTTGCAATATCCCGTCCGGCTGGAGAATGCGCATCTCTTCCAGCACTCCGGGCCATTACTGTCGTTCTCGGTAATCGGGCGCCGCAGAATGGGCGCAAAAAGCCCACGTCGCCACAATAGTGCACACTCCATAATAACATAGGGACGTCAAGGTGTCAAGAATTTTTTCTTGCTTTTTTCTTACAAAAATGATATACTGTTATAGAATGTCTTCTGGCAGGTATGACAAGTTTTTACTGCAAAGGAGAAGGAAATTATTTACAGTCTGGAGGTATACCGATATGGTACAAACCATTCTAAATGTATTGCTGATACTTCTGGCGATCGCTGCAATCGTACTTGTGATCCTCTATTTTCTGGGAAGCAAGCTGCAGAAGCGTCAGGCAGAGCAGCAGCAGATGCTGGATGCTGCTGCACAGACCGTATCCATCCTGGTCATTGATAAAAAGAAGCTCAAGCTCACACAGTCCGGGCTTCCCAAGATGGTAGTGGACCAGACGCCCAAGTATATGCGCTGGGCCAAAGTTCCCGTTGTAAAAGCAAAGATCGGTCCCAAGGTGATGACTCTGATCGCCGACGCAGGAGTATTTGAGTCTCTTCCTGTAAAGACAGAGGCAAAAGTAGTCTTAAGCGGTATCTACATTACACAGATCAAAAGCGTTCGGGGAGGTGCCATCCCTGCTCCTCCAAAGAAAAAGGGATTTTTTGCAAGATTTAAAAAGGACAAGCAGTAATTCAAAAGCAGCCGGTATCTGAAGGTTTCAGACGCCGGCTGCTTTTATATTTCTTTTTTATGTTTCTGTTTTATCCAGACAGAACTATGCTGTACATGACTGCACATCCACGCAGATACGGCAGTCCGACATATGCTCATAGTTAATGTCCAGGGAATAATCTACATTGACCTTTATGCTGTTCTCCTGCTCTTCCACATAAAAGTGATTGGCCTGAATGCCGATCACCAGATTGCCCACAGGAGTGCTGTAGCAGGAAAGGTTCTTTTTATTCTTTTCAAACAGCATACGGCTGTTCGTAACACCCTTTTTTATAATATCCATGGAAGAAGGGGAAATTTTAATGACATTTTTCACCCGCTCCTCCGCTCCTTCCAGTATCTCTTCATAAAGGATATAATGCTTTCCGTTTTTCTGATAATAATCCCCGCGGACAATCATTTCCACATCGTTATCCTCATGATCCAGAGTATGAACACCACGGATGGTAATCAGTACATCTTTTGTCATGCCGTTCTCCTCCTTCTTTTATACCGGCTGTATCGTTTAAGCAAACCGTTTCAGGCCGTGCTCCAGAAGCATGTCTACCAGCTGCTCCTTGCCAATTCCTCTGGCCTCCCACAGCATGGGGTACATACTGATAGCAGTGAATCCGGGCATGGTGTTGATTTCATTAAATACCACTTCTCCATCTTCTTTTACGAAAAAGTCCACTCTGGACAAGCCGTAGCCGTCTACCGCCTTAAAAATGGCCGCCGCCGCCCTGCGGATCTTCTCCGCAGCGTCTCCCGGAAGCTCAGGGTCTGTCACTGTCTTTGATTCTGCGTTGTAATACTTTGCGTCAAAATCATAAAAATCTGCCGCAGCCAGGATTTCACCCACGCCGGAAGCCTTCACTTCCTCGCTTCCTCCTCCGAATACAGCACACTCCACTTCACGACCCACGATCATCTCTTCTACCAGGATCTTGCGGTCATGGCAGGCTGCCTCTGTAAGTCCGGCCTCCAGCTCCTCCCGGTTATCCGCCTTGCTCACTCCCTTGGAAGAGCCTGCGTTGGAGGGTTTGATAAATACAGGATAGGCGAAGCGGCCTTCAATGCGGTTTACCACCTTGTTCATATCCTCAAGCTGCTCCTTCATCACCGGCACATAGGCCGCCTGCCTGATCCCCAGCTCATCTACAATGATCTTTGTATAAAGCTTATCCATGGAAACAGCGGATGCCAGTACTCCGCAGCCCACATACGGTATCTTTGCCAGCTCCAAAAGTCCCTGGATCGTGCCGTCCTCTCCGCAAAGGCCATGAAGAACCGGGAATACCACATCCAGCTTCACCTCTGTCATTGTCCCATTCTCCATAAACAGGGCGCACTTCTTCTCTGCATCCGGAAGGATTGCAGCAGAAACCGTTCCCTTTCTCCAGGACTCATCCCTGATTGCCTGGACAGAGTCCACCTTCAACCACTTTCCCTCCTGTGTAATTCCGATCAGAATCAGGTTATATTTATCTGTATTGATACGGTCAATCACATTGGCAGCCGACATACAGGACACAACGTGCTCCGAAGACTGCCCGCCGAAAATAACCGCTGCTGTTTTCTTTTCCATCGTCATTTTCACTCCTATTCCATCTTTCTGCCCCACAGGGCGTATACAGTATAGCATATGTGGAGATAAATAGAAATACCCCAAAACAATCAGGACGGCGGCTTTCGCGACCCAAATCAGCTTTCGCGACCCAAAAATCCAAGAAAGGAGCCCCCAACGCCCTATGAAAAAACACCCTTCCTATTTTTTCCCATTCCCAATCTTCCACATCCTCCCCATCCTCCTTCTAACCCCCTTCCTGCTCCTGGCCTCCGCCCGCACCATCTCCCAGGAAACCATGGCCGCCAGAATCGCCCCGGACATCCTCCGTTTCCATGTTCTGGCCGAAAGCAACTCTCCAAAAGACCAATCCCTTAAGCTTGGCGTCCGCGATATCCTTTTAAGCCACATCCAGACACACGCCCCCAAAAACGCCACCAAGCCCCAACTGGCCCACTGGATCCTCCAACAAAAAAACACCCTCACCCAGACCGCAGAAAGCTGGCTTACATCCCAGGGCTCCCCAGCCCCTGTATCCCTTACTCTGACCAAAGACTATTTCCCCACAAAAACCTACGGCGAAGCCTCCTTCCCCTGCGGCGTCTATGATGCCGTCCGGATTACCATAGGAAATGGAAAAGGACGCAACTGGTGGTGCGTCCTCTATCCCAGTCTCTGCCTTACCGATTCTTCCGCAAAAACTGTTCCCGAATCCTCGAAAAAAGAACTGGCAGAACATATGGCCCCTGATGATTACGAAACCATTTTCAATGAGCCTCCCAAAGTAGAGATCCGTTTCCGTCTCCTGGAACTTCTCACCCCAAAAAAGGACTGACCATCTCCCGGTCAGTCCCTCCCTGCATACAAAATCCTACTTTTTCTGACGATCCAGCATCTCCTTGAGCGCCTCGTCGCTCTCATCGATCCAGACGTCCTCTTCCTCTTCATTCAGGCCCAGATACTTTGCCAGCGTCCGCTCGTCATCACTGTTGTTCCAGCGGCTGATGTACCGGTCGATTTCTTCAAACTCGATTTCCCCTGCCAGATAACGCTCCTTAAAATTCTTCTCTTCCATATTTTACCTTCTCCCGCGGACAGGAAGAACATTTTCCTCCTGCTCCTTAATATTTTTCGAAACAGTAATCTCCTGATTATCAATATGCTCTCTGGCAGCCATCCTGGCCTCAGCCAGATTTCTCACCTTTAAGGCGCTTAAAATATGCTCATGCTCCACCATCAGCACCTGGCGCTTATCTGCATCCTTTATATATTCCAGACGGTAGCGGTACATCTGCTCTCTCAGGTTATTTAACATCTGCACCAGCTTTTCATTTCCCGTACTCTGGTAGATCACATCATGAAATGCTTCATCACTCTCTGCCATCTCCATAGGACTTCCGCTGCGGATCGCCCTGCAGAAATTCTCCTGGCACTGCTCCAGCCTGCGCAGATCCTCCGCTTCCATACGCTCGCAGGCCAGTTCAATCGCCAGCTCCTCCAGAGAACGGCGCACCTCCAGTACATCCCTCAGACTTTTTTCCGAGATTTTAGCCACTTCCGCTCCCTTTCGCGGGATCATAAGCACTAGTCCCTCAAGCTCCAGCTTCCGGATGGCTTCACGGATCGGAGTACGGCTCACCCCCAGCTTCTCAGCCAGCTGGATCTCCATAAGCCTCTCTCCCGGAGCCAGTTCCCCCTTTAAGATCGCCTGGCGCAGCGTATTAAACACCACGTCCCGAAGCGGAAGATACTCGTTCATATTTACCTTAAAATTATTGTCCATCATAATACTCTCCCCTGTGTTTTACCGCAGTCTGCCGGCTGCGCCTTGATTCATGTTATAAAAATTGGTAAGGTAAACCTGCTTTGCCAGATCTATCCCTTCCCCATACCGAAGCGCCTCGTATGCCTTTCTGGCTGAAGACGGATTGGAAAACAGACCGAATACAGTAGGCCCGCTTCCGCTCATCATAGCATTGATGGCCCCATATTCCTTCATCAGTTCCTCAATCTGTCCGATCACCGGATAGCGGCCCGCCGTTACCAGTTCAAGAACATTTCCAAACCTTCCTGCCACCTCATAGAGATCCCTTTTTCGGATTGCCTCCACCATTCCGTCAATATCAGGATGATCCTCAGGCCTCAGCGTCCTGGCATCCAGCATTTCATATACGGTTTTTGTGGAAACGCTGATCCCCGGCTTTGCGATCAGCACCTGGCACTGAGGCATGGATGGCAGACGGGTAAGTTTTTCACCGATTCCTTCCGAAAGGGCCGTTCCCCTCATGATGCAGTAAGGTATATCTGCTCCCAGCTTCACCCCCCGCTCCATCAGCTGTGAGGTTGTAAGCCCCAGTCCAAACATCCGGTTTACGCCGTAAAGCACGGATGCAGCATCAGTACTTCCTCCTGCCATCCCCGCTGATACAGGGATAAACTTTCTTAAGCGGATCGAAAGTCCTTCCTCAATACCAAATTCATCAAACAGCAGAGCCGCGGCCCGGTAAGCCAGATTCTGCTCATTGGACGGCAGATAAAAAAGATTAGTTTCCAAACGGATTCCCGGCTCCGCTGTCCGGTACAGGTCAATCCTGTCATGGAGGCCCACTGTCTGCATGATCATGCGCACCTCATGGTATCCGTCCGGCTTTCTGCCCAGCACATCCAGAGCCAGATTGATCTTTCCGAATGCTTTTAAGCGTAAATGCGAAATCATTCTCCCCGCTCCCCTTTTTCTCTTTCTCGTTTATATGTCTGTTTTTATAATACATAACATTGTATACATGAAAATGCAAGGATTTTCAATATAAAAAATAAACAAAAAGTAATACTTACGAAAAAAGAGACGCCCATTTTCCAGACGTCTCCCATTTTTAATACTGTATATTCTTCTGCCGTATCAGATTAAACTGTATAATCCCTGTATTAAAATACTCATTTGCATATACAAGCGGCCTGTCCCGATCACTGTAATTTAATGTTTTAAGATACAGATAAGGTCTGGAACCCAGCTCCTTGACGGAAACGTATCCTTTCAGGCCCGGAATATCCGCCGGGTCTGCCGTATCGATCTCCACCTTGTCCCACTGGGCTTTTTCCCCGGAAAGGTCATAAATGTATCTGTAAATGGAATCCTCATAATGTGAAAACATCTCAAAGGATTCCTCTCCCCCGATCAGATCCATGCTAAAATAATCACGGCAGTAGGCGCAGATCTGATCATCTGCCAGAAACAGCTTTTCAGCAACAACGAGCTGTTTATCTGGCTGCATCTGTAAAAGAGAGCAGATTTCTTCCTCTCTTTTTATTTTCCGGATCTTCAAAAGACGGACTGAAGGCGTATATCCGCTTTTTTGGATCATCTGCGTAAGCTCCATACAGGGGCTGAAGGTAACCTTGATATCCAGAGAATCCACATTTACAAAGGTTCCCCGCCCCTGACGCCTGAAAATGATTCCCTCTGAGGCCAGGTCATTTAAGGCCTGGCGGATGGTGATCCGGCTTACGCCCAGCATTTCTGCCAGAGCCTCCTCTCTTGGAAGCTTATTGTCCCTTTTCAGATCCATTTCTTCTATATATTGAAGGATCGCCTCCTTCGCCTGCCCTGACAATGGTTTTATGCGTAATTTCTGAGTCGCCAAGGTGATTCCTCTCTTTCCTGTTTCCGATGTGCTTAAACATACATTCTAACTAAGATGATAGAAGAATCACTTTTTTTTGTCAAGAAATACAGTATATCATTTACGAAAGGCTTTTTTTCCATTGAGAAGCAGATTTAAAAGAATCGCGCTGATGCTTACCATAAATAAGCCGTTGCTGAGGATCATCTGAAGTGTTCCGAGAATATTTACAAACGCATCGGATGCGAATGCTGCACCTACGCCGATGGCAATACTGGTTCCCACGATTTTAAAATTATTATCCTTTGAGAAATCCAGTCTGGAAAGCATGGAAATTCCCGATGAAGTGATCACTCCGAACAAGGCCAGGGTAGCTCCTCCCAGCACACACTTGGGAACCGCTGTAAATACCGCAGAAATCTTTGGGAAAATTCCTGCCAGTATGATCATGATCCCTGCGGTCGTTATGACCGAACGGCTCTTTATCTTTGTTAAACTGATCAAACTCACATTTTCATTAAACATGGTAGATGGGACGGAATTAAATGCTCCTGTGATCATCTGAGCTACTGCCTGCCCGCGGATCCCCCGCTCCTTAATCTCATTTTCTGTTTCCACATCTGCAATTTCATCCATCACGGAAAATACGCCGATGCACTGGATCATATTGATAATGCAGAAAATCGTCATAAGGAAAATAGGCCACAGCTTAAATTCCGGCACTCCGTAAGCAAAAGGCTGAACCGGCTGGAATATCTCTGCCTGCGCAATGGAAGCAATATCCACCATATGTAAAAAACATCCTGCAGCCGTTCCTGCGGTAATACCAAGAAGCAATGACATACTTTTCCAGATGCCTTTTCCATACTTGTCCACCAGCAGTATAAATATAAGCACTGCCAGACCCAGGATGAGATTTTCGACGGAGCCAAAGCCTGCGTTTCCCTCTCCCCCCGCCAGATCCCTCAGCGCGGTAGGCGCCAAAGTAATTCCAATCAGTGTTACAAAGGTTCCCACAACTACCTGCGGGAAAAGCTTTAAAATCTTATCCATGAAAAAGGATAAAAGAAAAATCACCGCACCGGAGGCAATTACTGAACCAAACAAAGCCGCCATCCCATATTCCTTACCGATCAGGATCATGGGACTTAAGGGTGCAAAGGACGACCCCAGAACAATCGGGTATCTGGATCCTGCCAGCTTTCCGATCCCCAGCACCTGGATCAGGATCGCAATGCCGCTTGTAAAGAAATTGGCTGAGACAAGAAAGGCTGTTTCCTTTTCATTCAATCCCAAAGCTCCTGCCAGTATCAGCGGAACTGCAATGGTTCCAGGGCACATGGTAAGCACATGCTGAAACCCCACTAACAGCATCCTGCCCCATCCCACTTTTTCGTCAAAACTCTCCTTTTTCATACCCACTCCTTACTGAATACTAATTCCAGTATCCCTCATGTACCTTTGCCGCTTCTACCTCTACTGCCTCTACCGGTCCGATGACCTTTATATCCTTCTGTCCTCTGGCGAACACCTCGCGGCACGGAAGATCAAAGGTGGGATTCTGTTCATTGCTTCCCGTAAGCTCCAACAGCCTTCTTTCTGTCATGCCGTAAACAACCCTTCCGATATTAGCCCAGTAAATCGCTCCCGCACACATCGCACAGGGCTCCGCAGTGGTATATAAGGTACAGTCCCATAAAAACTCTCTGGAATACTCATGGGAAGCCCTGGCTGCAAGGGTTGCCTCTGCATGGCCGGTGCAGATTTTTTCTGTAATCTCAATATTCCCCTGCTCCATGATGATTTCCCCATCCTTGTTTACCAGCAGCGCTCCAAAGGGAGTATTACCGGCCGCTCTTGCCTCCTTTGAAATCTCGATCGCTCTCCTTAAATAAAATTCATGGCTCTGATACATCGTTCCCTCTCCTTTTCAAAGTATTAAGTAATAGGTATTACCTTTTGTGTTTTTACTATAGCACACAATCATTTTTTTGTAAAGAGTTCACAGCAAAAAAAAGCTGTCGGATCATTTTCCGACAGCTTTCACAACATGTGAATCAATTTCCTTTTAAATTGTTAATGGCTTCTTCTACTTCTTTATTATCGTCATCCATAAGAGGAACCATGTCTGTTTCCTTATGCTCCTCTTTCTTTGGCATATATTTCTGGAAAATTGCCGTAAAGAAATAGGAATTGATAAAGGCAATCAGGGGAAATCCAAACAGAATTAACAGCATGGCTACCTGAGGCAGGAAAAACACACCGAAATAAGCAGCCGCAGCTGTAAGCACATCCAAAGCAATGATACCGATGGTCTGAAGCAGATGGCGCACGGACATGAAGAAGGCATTAAACAGCGTCCGCTTCACCGGATTATAAAACCGGGACTGAAGGGCAAACACATAGGTGCTGATAAAGATATACAGCATCAGAAAGCCTCCGAATACAGCCGTCATCAAAAGCTTGGGAACACCTGTAAGACTGTTCATCTGGCCTGTAAGAAAGAACCAGAAGTCAAATGCCAAAAGCGCGCCTGCAGCCAGCAGAATCACCCATATAATCGTAGACTGCACAAAATTCTCCTTAAAGGAATGGAAAAAGTTTTTGATCGTACCGTCATTTTCATCTCGGACCAGTTTCAAAGTCACATAGTACACAGCCGTTGTAGCAGCTCCCGCAGTGACAATTGGAATGGAACACACAATCCACAGAATGTTCAAAAGAATCAAATCTCCCAGCTTTCCGATAAAGCGCCAGACGGGATTGTCATAATTAAACAGGCCTTGAAGCATAATATACCCTCTTCTTTCTTAAAATAAAAATATCACAGAATATTGTACCATATCAGCCCCAAATGCGCAAACTCAAAATAGTTGCAGGAGGATGTGAAATAGCCTATAATAAATGGTATCATCAGCAACAGCCTGCTGACAGTAAAAATCTGCAAACGGAGGAAGCGACACGAATGACTTTACGGCAAGAAGCTCAGGAAGAAAAAGAAAAACTCAAACATATGTCCTGGAAGGACAGGATCTGGTATATCTGGGAATACTACAAATTCCATATGCTGTTAGCATTCATTGCTATGGTAATCCTCTGGGTGATCGGCACCTCTTTGTACCGGCAGTCATTTACCACCCGGCTTTCCATGGCGGTTATCAATGACCGTTCCGGCGGAAATTCCAGTACCGAGCCTTTGATGGCAGGACTGAGGGAAGCCCTGGACTGTGGGAAAAAGGATATTATCGAGATCAATGAAGGCCTGTTTCTGGATACAAATGAGGAAACCATGTCCCAGTATTCATATGCCAGCATGGCAAAAATCGCCGCTCTTGTATCCGGAGGAATGCTGGATATTATGATCGCTGATGAGGCTACCATCCGCCATTACGAAACTCTGGATGCTTACCTGGATCTTAGTGAGCTTTTGCCGAAGGAGCTTTGCAGCCAGCTGGAGGATCAGTTTCTCTATACGACAACCACAGACGGTGAAAAAATCCCCGCTGCCGTTTCACTGGAAAAATCCTCTTTAAAGGATGATACGGGTATTATCATGGAGCCGCCCTATCTGGCTGTGATCTCTAACACTCAGCATAAAGAAGATATCCTTGGGGCCATTTCCTATCTGTTCCGTTCCCTTGAGCCGTAACATCCCTATGGCTTAATTTTCTTTCTTCAACCACTCTCATACCCAGGCATTCCGCCACTGCGCGGGAGGCCTGGTTTTTTTCATGGATCACCGCCAGAAGTTCTGCTGACAGTACCTCATGGGCGTACTCTGCAATGGCTGTCACTGCCTCCCTTGCATATCCCAATTTCCGGTAAGGCTCAAAAATATGATATCCCAGCTCCAGCCACTGGCTTTTTTCGGGAAGTTTCCTCAAAGCATACTGCTCAAATATTTCCGCCCCCGGCGATGATACTCCTGCCATCCCCACAAGCTCATTTGTTTCCCTGCGCACAAGCGCCCAGATACCGTATTCATAAAAAGCATACTGACTGCGGATATACTGCTCCATAGTCTCTTCCGACCGGAAAACCGCCTCTTCCCCGGCGTATTCCTCCTCAGGGATCTGCTTAACATCCCCTTTTACAAACTCCCGTATCATCAGCCGTTCAGTGAGATCGATCATCCAGGGAAGACCCAGATGACGCCGAAGGATCAGCTCCTCCAGCTCTTCTGTATCATACTCCCAGCCAGGAACCACATAGGGGATCCCTCTCAGACTCCAATCGCCCTGCACAGCATTCTCTACACCCAAAACAGCCCTTCCGGCAGCTTTCGCCGCCAGAAGGGCCTGTGGTTCATCTGATATCAGAAGCCTGTGATCCGTTCCATCAATACGGATCCTGCGCTCCTTTGTCATCTCAGCACTTCTCCGGTTCCGGATATGTCTCTCCAAATGTATCAACTGTCATGGACTTGATCTTCTGCTCGCTTAACGGGCGGTCGCTGTAATCGGTGCGCTCATCTGCAATCCGGTTTACGACCTCCATGCCCTCTGTGATCTTTCCAAATGCCGCATATGCGCCGTCCAGATGAGGAGATGTTTTATGCATGATAAAGAACTGAGAGCCTGCAGAATCAGGATGCATTGCCCTTGCCATGGACAGAACGCCCTCTGTATGCTTTAAGTCATTTTTAAAGCCGTTCTGGGAAAACTCACCCTTAATGCAGTAGCCGGGGCCGCCCATGCCTGTTCCCTGAGGGCAGCCGCCCTGGATCATAAATCCGCTGATCACGCGGTGAAAGATCAGTCCGTCATAGTATCCTTTCGATACAAGGCTGATAAAATTATTAACTGTGTTGGGAGCAATCTCAGGATATAACTCTGCCTTCATCACATCGCCATTTTCCATGGTAATAGTAATAACTGGATTTGCCATTCTCATAATCTCCTTTTCATTTAATCTTGTTCCACTATACCAAATCACAGGGAATTTGTCCAGCAAAAGGGAAGGCCGCCCGGCGTCTTCTCCGGACGGCCTTCCCACTGGAAAACCATTATTCAATCATAATATATTTCTTCTGCTCTATAGCAGGCTTTTCTTCCTTTTTCGGGATAAACAGCTTTAAAATACCGTGCTTAAACTCACCCTTTATATCTTCCTCAACCATGTTCTCTCCTACATAGAAGGAACGCTCACAGGCTCCTGCATACCGCTCCCTGCGGATATAGCGTCCAGTATCCTTTTCCTGCTCATCCTGATCCAGCCCTTTGGCTGCCTGAATGGTCAAATAGCCATTTTCCAGAGAAACCTTAACCTCATCTTTTGTAAATCCGGGCAGATCCATTTCCAGCTCATACCCCTGGTCTGTCTCTTTCACATCGGTCTTCATCAGATTTTTGCCTCTGCGTCCGTACAGCTTTTTTTCAGCTCTTCTTTCATCTCTTTCATCAAAAAACGGAAAATCTCTCATAAACTCGTCAAACATATCTTCTCCAAAAATACTAGGCATCAACATAAATCATCTCTCCTTTTCGTGAAACCTTTTTGGATCTGTGATCTGCGATCTTATATCTTCCAATCCGTCTGCAGATCCACTATGGGAACCTCCGGAATCAAGTTCCTGCTTCTGAACTCTTTTCCTTTGTTCTAGCTGTAATATAACACTTATTATTAGCAATGTCAAGAGTCGAGTGCTAATTTATTTAAATTTTTTCCCACGATCCCCTTCTGCCCCTCATCCGGCTCCCATGGGAAATGGATTTCCGCAAGAACATTTTCCCAGCATATCAGATACTGATTTCGGAAACCATATCTGGAATCATAGATACGGTATGCTTCTATGGCTCCCCAGGGCCTCGCATCCTCTTCCTGATAAATCCTGTCTCCCTCCGGATAATGGCGCTCTCCTTCCCGGATCAGAGCCTGCCTGCACCGGTCATAAAGCACCGGCAGCTTCACAGTTATCAGGCTATACTCCAGTTCCGGCAGTTCCCTGAAATTTTCCGCATCCAGGCGAGGCCTCTGGGAAATGCTCTCCTGCCTGAGAAGCAGGGATTCCTTTTTATCATTTTCTCTGGTATATTCCTCATAGCTCTCCCCCGTCAGATCTTCCAGCTTAAGTGGAAGCTCATCCTGAGACACCTCCCAGATTCTTCCCCCATACTCATAGGTTTCCTTTTCATCTGAAATAAACATGCCTCTGTCAGACGCCTTCAAAATTCCCAGGGTAAGAAATCCCAGCATAAAACACGAAATAAAATATGCGGCGATCATTCCTGCGATCTGATGTCCTCTCCCTGACAGGCCCCTTTTTTTCATCCATCCCATTCCCGCATACACTACGCCAAATAAAAGGCTGAAAGAGACAACTCCAAGAACCATCAGCCAGCGCCCATCAAACCTCCGCCAAGCAACGTTCTCAACGTCCAGAAGACCATCATAAAGGACAGCATTCCAAACAGAATCCTCCGAACCACCCCCATTCCCCGCGCAGAAGGGAGCCTGCCCTTTAGAACCTCCTTCTTTGCCCGTAAATACCATAAAATATAACCGATTGTCTCGCCCAGGCAAATAAAAACTACCATCAGAAAACAGATCCCCCCCAAAAGGCGGCCCCCGTCAGACAGCACTCCTGTAAAATCCCGGCCCAGAGATGAAAAAAAGTCCATTCCTGCAGCAGGGCTGCTGCAAATACAAGGAGACCTGAAAAAAGATATCTTTTTATCCCAATCCCATGAACCGCTTCCAGCTCCTCCTTTGCCGTACTGCCAAAAGGAGGAGCCTCCTCCCGGTCGCAGCAGTAGATTCCCATACGATCCGACTGGCAAACCTGCTTCCAGTCATCCTGCGGCAGCCGGCCCCCGTCCTTTTCCTCAATCTCCTCTTTTATCCCCCTGCAATGAGACACTGCAAAATGCAGTCTTGCTGGTTCGATCCGTTCATACTCCCAGAACAGCCCGATCCTTTTGAGCATCCACCCCTTTTGAACCATCTGCTCCAGATGGGTGCAGATTTCTCTGTAATCGTAAAATGTAAAGTTCTCCATTCGGCGTTTTCGGTTTCTCACAGGCACACCCCCTTAATTTTTGCCACATTCTTCTCCATTTAACTGAAAAATGCCGCAGAAGCCCATTTCAGGCTTTCTGCGGCACTGCTTTCAGCGGTTTTAACACATTTTCCGGCGATTACAGGCAGCTTGCGTATGCAGCCTTTGCGCCTTCTGTATGAATCTTCTTTAAGTTTTCTGTAACCTTGGCCTCCAGACCTTCGATCTGTGTCAAATCCTGATCCCACATTTTTTCATTGGTCAGAACAGCATGTACCAGCTCCTCCTCGGAATCATCCTTATGGTCGTAGTAGAATTCCAGTACCCAGCGGTCATCGCTTACGGTATACTCATTGCCGGCCGGACGCTTGCATACAAGACCTGCATCTGTAAGGGCCTGGATATCATTGCTGTAAAATGCAATGTATGCAGCCAGAGACATGGTCAGGCACTCAGGCAGCCTGCCCTCTTCCTTGATGTACTCCAGGAAGGACGGCATATTTCTCGCCTTCCACTTGGAGGTGGAATTTAAGGAAATGCTCATCAGCTCATGGTTTACAAATGGATTGTTGAAACGGTCAGATACAGCTGCTGCGAATTTTAACAGGTCATCCTTGTCCAGAGGAAGGGTTGGGATTACCTCATCATAGAGCATCTTGTTCATGAAGCCCTTGATCACCTCATCGTTCATGCAGTCGCGGACAATATCCTCGCCTGCCAGGTATGCACCCAGAACAAAGCCAGTATGAGCGCCGTTTAAGATACGCACCTTTCTCTTCTTATATGGGCTCATATCAGGTGTTACAAATACCTTATCCATCAGTCCGGCCTTCTTAAATGGCAGAACATCATTTAACTTCTCGTCACCCTCGATTACCCAGACGCCGAATACCTCGCCAACGTCTGTCAGCGGATCCTCGTAGCCGTTCTTTGCATCCAGAGCCTTTACTTCCTCTGCATCACGGATACGGCCCGGAACGATACGGTCTACCAGGGAACCGCAGAAGGTGCAGTCCTCATTGACATACTTCTTAAATCCGTCCTCAAGTCCCCACTGCTCAATGTACTGATTTACGCACTTCAACAGCTCTTTGCCGTTGTTGTCGATCAGCTCGCAGGCCAGCATGATAATACCGGACTTTCCAGCCTGATAGCGATGATAGAGCACCTGTGTCAGCTTTGCAGGAAAGCTTGCAGGAGGGCAGTCATCCTTCTGGCAGGAAGGATCATACTGAATACCTGCCTCCGTCGTATTGGATACGATAATCTCAAGATCGTCGCTTGCGGCAACCTCCATCATCTTGTCATAGTCAGCCTTCTCATATGGATTTAAGCAGTTTGCAACGCTGGAAATCACACGCTTGTCGTCTACCTTCTGACCATTTTCACTTCCGCGCAGATACAGGGTGTACAGACCCTCCTGCTCGTTGATCATCTTTGCCAGACCCGGAGCAATGGGCTGTACCAGACAGCACTTTCCGTTCCATCCGGCCTTTTCATTTGCAAGATCAAACCAATAATCCACAAATGCACGAAGGAAGTTTCCCTCGCCGAACTGAAGGACCTTTACAGGGGCGTCCTCCAGGATATATCCGTCATAGCCGGATTTCTTCAACACATCATAATTTAAAAGTGCCATAATAAATGTTCTCTCCTTTCCTTTGTGAACCATCTTTGTACTTTATTTTACCACAGGTATTTACCCTTTTTAAATAGAAATATTTTATTTTGTAGAAAACATGAAAATTATAGCTGTATTTTTGTAAAATTTGTTGTGTTTCGCAGTATTGTATATTTTTTATCAATGTTACATTTTCTTACATGGCTCTTTCATAAGAAAACAGACAACTTTTCCGCTCTTTATAAATTTTTTAATGGCAAATCCGTTACTCAGCCCAGCCACAGTCCATATAATGATTATAATAGGACGGCAGATCATCACCGTATATTTCTCTCAAATCCGGATTATTATCTGAATAATACTGTGCATCGAATACAAAGGAAATATGTTCCGGTATGTCCGGTTCTTCATTTCAGGCTTATGCCTGTACAGGCCTATTATACCCCATTCATACCCCAGGCCAAGAGGGATATTAAACTTGAACAATTTTTGAGTAAAAGGTGTACGCCCTTATAAACATTTGAGTACAAAAAAGCGAAAAAAATCCCCGGAAACTCTAGGTTTCCAGGGATTTCCCATGTCAAAATTATTCACATGTATAAGGCATCAGAGCGATGTGGCGTGCGCGCTTGATAGCTACAGTTAAAGCTCTCTGGTGCTTTGCGCAGTTGCCAGTGATACGACGGGGAAGGATTTTTCCTCTCTCGGATACGTATCTCTTCAGCTTGTTTACATCCTTATAGTCAATTACGCCATTCTTGTCGCCGCAGAATACGCAGACTTTCTTTCTTCTGCGCATACCGCCCGGTCTTCTCATCTTAGCGCCCTCTGGTCTTTCAGTCTTATTAAATGCCATTGGTGTTGTCCTCCTTTATTATTCACCGTGAAGAATCCCGGTCTAGTTGAATGGAAGTCCTTCGTCCTCAACTCCGTCCGGAATATTCATAAACCCATCACCAATCGCGCTGGCAGGAGCCGGTCTCTGAGAAGGCGCAGACTGTCCGTAACCGGACTGTCCATATCCGCCCATATCAGAAGCCGCACCCTTACTGTCCGCGAACTCCTGGTCATCTAAGATGACCTCGGTGGTGTATACCTTTTGACCGTCCTTATTTACATAGCTTCCTGTCTGGATACGTCCGGATACAAGAACACGCATGCCCTGGCGGAAATACCGCTCTGCAAACTCGCCTGCGCGGTCAAATGCCACACAGTTGATAAAATCTGCAGTCTGCTCGGAGTTTCCATCCTGATTTCTGCGGCCTCTTCTGTCCACTGCGAGAGTGTATCTGGCAATCGCCATAGAACGCTCTCCCTGGGAATATCTTACTTCCGGATCTCTTGTCAATCTGCCCATTAAGATAACTCTGTTCATACGGTCACACTTCCTTTTCAATTCCGCTTAAGCGGTCTGGGTATCTCTTATGCCTCAGCCTTAACGCATAAGTATCTGATCACTGGTTCCATAATACGAACGTGAGCTTCTACTTCGTTCGGGCATACAGAATCAGACTCGAACTGGATGAAGTAGTAGTAAGCCTCATGCATCTTCTGGATCTCGTATGCAAGTCTCTTCTTACCCCACTCATCTACGTTAGTTACAGTACCGCCGAAACGGGTGATGTAACCCTTTACCTTCTCGAGTGCTGCTGCGCGCTCTTCGTCTTCAAGCTTCACATTCAGAACAACGGTTAATTCGTACTTGTTCATCTTGCTTTACCTCCTTGTGGTCTCTGGCCCCTGCTTTCAGTTTCAGGAGCAAGGATTTAATATGTCACGAATAGTTATTCTACCAAAGGTTTTGCTTAAATGCAAGCCCTTTTTTCGCTTTTTTCATGGGTTTGTGGACATTTCTCCGCCGCTCTTTTTCAGGCCTCTGGTATTCTTCTCCACCATCCTCCTGGCCACCATGATCTGATGGCCGCAGCCAGTGCATTTTAAGCGGAAATCCGCCCCCACCCGCAGGATCTCCCATTCGCTGCTGCCGCAGGGATGAGGCTTTTTAAGCTTCACAATGTCTCCCACCTGGTAATCTGGTTTTTCAGTCATAATCCGCTCTCCCTTTTTTATTCCTCTGCCCTTGTCCCTATTCTGCCTGCTCTTAGGAATCTGCCAGAATACGGTCAATGGCCTCCTGTTCCTCTTTTGTAAATACTGATCCGTCCAGAGCCTTTATATTGTCCTCCAGCTGGGCGACGCTGCTGGCGCCGATGAGAACGCTGGTCACTTCCTTTCTGCGAAGGATCCAGGAAAGAGCCATCTGAGCCAGACTCTGACCACGCTTTTCTGCCATCTCATTTAACGCGCGGATTTTTTCCAGGCGTTCTGGCGTGAGGTAGCGCCCTCCTACTGTGGTGTTGCTGCGTGACGCTCTGGAGCCCTCAGGAATCCCCTTTAAATACCGTCCCGTCAAAGCCCCCTGAGCCAATGGGCTGTAGCAGATGCATCCGACTCCTTCCCGATCCAGAACCTCAAAAAGCCCATCTTCGCACCAACGCTCGAACATATTGTAGCGGGGCTGATGAAGCAGACACGGGGTCTTATTTTCCTTTAAAATGGCAATGGCCCGCTCTGCTTCCTCTGCCTCATAATTGGAAATTCCCACATAAAGGGCCTTTCCCTGGCGCACCATATCGGAAAGAGCGCCCATGGTTTCCTCTAAAGGAGTATCCGGATCCGGACGGTGATGGTAAAATACGTCCACGTAGTCAAGGCCCATGCGCTTCAAGCTGGCGTCCAGACTGGACATCAGGTATTTGCGGGAGCCCCAGTTACCGTAAGGACCGGGCCAGCAGTCATAACCGGCCTTGGTGGAAATAAACAGCTGGTCTCTGTAGGAAGCCAGATCGGATGCCAGAACGGCTCCAAAATTTTCCTCCGCCTTTCCTCTGGCCGGAGCGCCGTAATTATTTGCAAGGTCAAAATGAGTAATCCCAAGATCAAAGGCCCGAAGAAGGATCTCTCTCTGCTCCTCCAGAGGCTTTTCCAGTCCAAAATTCTGCCACAGCCCCAGAGAAATCTCCGGAAGCAGTACGCCGCTTCTTCCGCTGCGTCTGTATTTCATATGGTCATATCTGTTTTCTGCTGCCTGATACATAATTATTTCCTCCTCTATCTGATACCGGCCACGGCTCCTAAGACCTGGCCGATACTGTCGTTAATGATCAAATCTGCCTGGGAATCTCTGGGAGTGGCAGAACGGTTGATAAGCACAAGTTTCTTTCCTCTATAATAGTCAATCAGGCCGGCAGCCGGATAGACTGCCAGAGACGTACCGCCCACGATCAGCAGATCTGCTTTTGAAATGTGCTCGATAGAGCGGCGCAGAACCGTATCATCCAATCCCTCTTCATACAGAACCACATCCGGTTTGACTGTGCCGCCGCAGGTGCATCTGGGAACACCTTCACTGTTCGTTATATAATCCAGATCATAAAACTGTCCGCAGCGGGTGCAGTAATTTCGGTGTACGGAGCCATGCAGCTCTAGCACCTCCCTGCTTCCTGCCATCTGATGAAGCCCGTCAATATTCTGGGTAATAACAACCTTTACCTTCCCCTCCTGCTCCAGCTTTGCAAGCGTTCTGTGGGCGTCATTGGGTACAGCCTCTTTATAAATCATCCTGTCTTTATAAAAACGGTAGAACTCCTCCGTATTCTTCATATAAAAGCTGTGGCTGATGATTGTTTCCGGAGGGTACTTATACTTCTGACGATACAGCCCGTCCTCGCTCCGAAAGTCCGGAATTTTGCTCTCAGTAGAAACACCAGCACCTCCAAAGAAAACTATATATTGGCTTTCCTGAATCCACTCCTTTAACTGCTGCCATTTTTCATCCATGAGTTTTCCTCCTTTGCCGGATTTTGAACCTATTATAGCACGGGTTTCGTTTAGATTCACTATGAAAAACAAAATTGCTCCCATCCGTTTACTTATGCTCCCTCCGATGATATGATAAAAGAAATTAAACATTCAATCCTGGAGATAACATACATGAGCCAAATCAGAAGAATTACTACAATCAAACAGCAGGTATATGAGATATTAAGAGATGATATCTGCAGCGGCGTCTATGCGCCAGGACAGCAGATCCAGGAAACAGAGCTGTCAAAAAAACTGGAGATTTCCCGCAGCCCCATCCGTGAAGCCCTGCGCCAGCTGGTATCCGAAGGACTTGCCGTAGAATATCCCAACCGGGGCGTATTTGTAAAAACCTACACTCCAAAGGATATTGAAGATGTGTTCGATTTGCGGATCCTGCTGGAAAGCTATGCCATTATGCGTTCCGGAAACTGTCTGACCTTAGAAAAACACCATGAATTAAACGACTGCATGGAACGCTTAAAAACCTATCACAGCCAGGACGATATACAGCGTTATGTGGAAGAGGACACTCTGCTTCACCAGCTTTTGATCCAGCTCAGCGGAAATAATCTGGTAATCAGTACCTATGAACGCGTCTACGCCATGGTTCAGCGGTTCCGCATCTATTCCTTAAAAAGCCGGAAGCGTTTTGACGATTCCCTGACCGAGCATATACAGATTATCCAAAATGTACTAGCCGGAAATGTCAAAGAGGCAGACCGGATCAATCGGGAACACCTGCTTCTTGCAAAGGATACCATTATCGTATATCTGGACCAGATGCATCAGGATTGATGTATTTCCATACAAAGACAGCCGGCGCACCCGCAAAAAAAGAGCCATCTCCCAAATTAGAAGAGACAGCTCTTTTTTCATATCATATCACAGTCCTGCATTCTTCCCATCAATGGATAAAGATAGACAGGATGCAGAAAATAGCTGAACCAAATGCCGGAACCAGAATAGATCCAATCGTCCATGTCTTTAAGCTGGTCTTGATATCCATACCGGAGAAATTGGTTACAACGTGGAAATAGGAATCGTTTAAGTAGCTTGGGCACATGGTTGTCAGACAAAGTGACAGTGCTGCAAGATACGGATTGATATTCAGTGTGCTGATCATCGGGGCAATAATCGCGGAGCCTGTAATCATAGCTGTAGTTCCGGAGCCCTGCGGGAAACGCATGATGACACCAATGATGATCGGTACTAAAATACCTGGAACTCCCGCTGCAACGATTGCGTCTGCCATCATCTTTGCTGCGCCTGTCGCATTGATAACTGCGCCAAGGGCACCGCCTGCTGCTGTGATGAATACGATAGGACCTGCATCAGATCCACACAGGTCTTGCGGTCATATTCCGCACACAGAAGGAATGCGCCCATGCAGAGGGAAATAAACAGCGCCATAACCGGCTGTCCGAGGAATTTCACACACTCTGCAAATGCAGTTCCCTGAAGCGCTCCAATCTGTCCTACCAGAGTGTTGGCAAAGATCAGAACAATGGGTACTAATAAGGTGGCAAAGGATAAAAATGCACTGGGAAGCTTCTCAGCAGCCAGCAGATCTGCAAAATCCTCTGTAGCAAGATCTTCATTGCGGCTCTGTTTTTCCTGAATGCGGTCAAGAACCTTTAACTGGCTCTCACTGTACTTGGAACGGTCGATCTCATAAGGCACAACCAGATCCGGGTATTTCTTTCCAAAATAACGGAAAAGAAATACAGAAAAGATAAACAGGGGAACAGAAATCAGGATACCAAAAATGATATACATTCCCAGATCCAGATTATAACCATTTTCCTGGAAGGTTCCTACAACTGCCAGAGGACCCGGTGTAGGCGGAACCATAAAGTGGGTAATGTAAAGTCCCATACCAAGAATGCCGCCCAGCCAAACCATGGATTTCTTGGTAAGGCGTGAAAACTCTTTTGCCAGAGAGGACAGGATAACGAAACCGGAATCGCAGAATACGGGAATGGAAACTACGAAGCCTGTAAGTCCAAGAACCACATCGCAGTTCTTTACACCGACCATTTTAAGGATTGTCAGAGCCATACGCTTGGCAGCGCCGCTCTTCTCAAGGAAAATTCCCATGATACAGCCAAAACCGATTACAACGCCGATACTTGCCATAGTGTTTCCAAAGCCCTTGGTAACGGTGCTTACACATTCGGTCAGGGTCGCAACTGTGGCTCCCTCCGGACCAAATGGCATTGCAAGAACCGCAATCAGGATTGCCGAGATGATCAGTGACGGAAATGCATGCATTTTTGTAAAAATGATCAGTACCATCATAACGACAATACCGATTGCCATAGCTAATACAGGATTCAGCATAAATAATTACCCCCTTACATGATTAAACCCCAAATATCAGATTACAGGACCCAGGCAGAAAATATCCATGGATCCGTAATAGCCCAGTGCCTCGTTCTTTGTCATTTTTCCTGAAAGAACATCCAGCATCAGACGGAAGGCCTCTTCTCCTACCTCCTCGATCGTCTTTTCCCCCTGAATGATCCGTCCTGCATTCAGATCCATATCGTGCTGCATCCGCTCATATGTATGAGGATTGCCGCAGATCTTGATTACAGGCATGGACGGAAAGCCCTGAGGTGCTCCTCTTCCCGTGGAGAACATCATAAACTGCGCTCCCGTGGCCGCCATTCCGGTCAGAATCTCCGGTTCCCGTCCCGGAGCATCCTTGATCCACAGCCCCTTCTGTCCGTCTACCCGGTCACAATATTCTAAAACTCCCTGGATCGGCCGATGGCCGGATTTTACGATCGCTCCCAGGCTCTTTTCCTCAATACTGGAAAGTCCTCCTGCAATATTGCCCGGTGTAGGCTGACCGCCTCTCATATCCTCTCCTACGGATTTAGCCCGTTTCTCCATCCGATCTACGATTTCATAGATTTTCTGGCCTATGGGGCCGTTTTCTCCGCCTACTGCCCGTTTAGCAAGAATGTGCTCGCCGCCTAAGAATTCTGTGGTTTCCCCAAATACCACAGTTGCTCCCAGGTCTACCAGCTTATCTGCCACATAACCGATCACGCAGTTGGAAGCCATACCGGAGGTAGTATCGGAAGCACCGCATTTAATTGCCATGACTACCTCAGAAATATCAACCGTTTCCCTCTGCAGTCCGGAAATCTCCTGAACCAGTCTCTGAGCCGCATCAATTCCGGCCTGGATTGCCCTGGAGGTTCCTCCCAGCTCCTGGATCCGGATAATCTCTACCGGTTTTCCGGCTGCCCGTATTTCTTCCACCATCCGCTCGTGGTCTGTTCCCTCACAGCCCAGGCTGACGATCAGCGCCGCTCCCACATTGGGGCTCTGTCCCAGATTGGAAAGGGTGTCCGTCACTCTCTTTAAGTCAATGGGAAGCTGGCAGCAGCCCTGATGATGAAAATATCCGATGGTTCCCTGCACCTGACGGCAGATTGCCTGGCCTACGTCATTAGCACAGATAACGCTGGGGATCACAGCTACCAGATTGCGGGCGCCAACCTTTCCATTGGCTCTCCGATATCCCTGAAATGTATATTCGCTCATTGCTCCACCTCCTCCAGATCGCCTCTGCCTCTTAATGCATCCAGGTTATGCACATGGACATAATCACCCTTTTTGATATCCGTGCTCGCCGCTCCAATGGATTCTCCATATTTCATAATATGAGCTCCCTTCGGAATGTCCGTCACTGCGATCTTGTGACCGTAGGGAACATCCCCATGGACGCAGATTTCTTCCTTCTGCCCCTTTTTATCCCGGACCTCTACCACCGTGCCGTCTGTGATATCATCGGCAAAAATGGTAGCTACATTGTCCAGATCGTCTACCTTTAACGCCAGCTTAAGCTCCATCTTAGTCCTCCTGTTCCTTTACTGCCAGCACTGCCACGCCATCGGGAATAACAATCACCCTTGCGTCCCGTCCCATCATCTCATAGGCCATTTCAAGAGCCTCATCCGGCGAAGAGGCCGGGATCATATTGGCTTTGCGTACCATCTCATGATCCAGATAGGTGGTCACAAGAATCACCTTATGCTTCTTTAAGATCCTGGAATAGATCTGTGCACACCACTGCTCCGGGATCGTCTCTCTGGGAGGAATCTTTGACAGATAAGCATCAATTTCATCCACCGTTCCCTGAACGATCAACTTTTCAAAATGAGTGCCGCCCATACCGTCAAAGCAGGAGGCACACATGATGATAACTCCGCCGTCTTTACAGCAGGCCTCTGCTGTGGCCACTGCCTTGGGACTCTGATACAGGTTCTGATCCAGAGGATAACCGCCGTTTGAGGTAATAACGATATCTCCCGTCATGCCCGGACACTGAGCCAGACCGCGGACAAACTCCACGCCTTTTTCATGAGCCTTTTCCAGATCTCCTGCAAAGGCTGCAATTACCTTTTTCTCCCCATTTAATGCTACATTTAAGATAAACTGAACATTCACTGCTCTGGCCGCATACACCATATCCTCATGGATGGGATTGTGCTCCAAAACGCCTGTAGCAGCATAGGGACTGGAAATAGCCTTGTAGGAATGGTTTTCATTTACGGTTGCCGCATTGCAGATACCCGGCAGGATACTCTTTCGTCCTCCTGAAAAGCCGGCAAAGAAATGCGGCTCAATAAATCCTTCCGTAATCAGCAGATCGCAGTCTAAGGCCAGTTTGTTTACCCACAGCTCCGCTCCGGAGGGAAGACCGGTCACATAGGCAAAATCATCCGGCTCAAATGCCTTATTTACCGCAATCTTCTCATGGTCTACGATCGAATCGCCAAACATCCTGCGCTGCTCTGCCTCTGTGGTAGGACGGTGAAGGCCGGTAGCGATCAGAATCGTAATATCTGCGTCCGGATTTCCTTTGCGGATCTCTGCCAGAAGCAAAGGCAGAGTCAGTTTACTTGGTACGGCCCTGGTGTGGTCTGAGGTAACAAGCACGATCCGGTTCTTTCCCTTTACCAGTTCACTGAGCCTGGGTGTTCCGATGGGATGCTCCAGCGCCTCCTTTACCAGCTCCTCCTCACTCTTTCCCGCCTCGTATTCATCTGTGCGGGCCGTGATCACCGCCTCCAGATTTTTTTCATCCACATGGAGATCTAGACTGGAAGTGTAATATGGAATCTTAATAGTCTTCAAACTTCATCACCTTCCCTGAATTTTAATCCATCTTTTTAAATTGTCGACTGTCTACTTTTTCATTCTATTACATCTGCAGCTTAATGTCAATATTTTCCAATATTTTATTTTGTTTTCAACTTTTTTTGATATTTTTACACATATAACTGTCATAAAAAACAGACCCTCCATAGAATTACTTTTCCATGAACAGTCTGTTTCCTTTTTTATCCCCTTGCCACCTCTTTTACCAGAAGAAGCCTCTGCCCGGCCTTAATCTCCTCGTCCGCCAGTTCATTGGCTGATATGATGTGGCTGATGGTCGTATGGAATTTTTTAGCGATCATCCAGAGACTGTCACCGGGCTGAACAATGTATCCCGCAATTCCCGGCAGCTCCTGAAGCTTCTTTAAATCCAGAGGGCCGGAAGAGATACCTGTGATCACCTGTTCCTTTACAGGCTGCAGAACCAGGAAGTCCAGCACTGCCACAGCCTTAATTTCCACCATATCTCCGCCCATCATCACGGCTGTGAGCTGTTCCAGCCCCGCATCCAGCTGGTATACGCTGTCTTCCCGGATCCCTCTGGCCTCTGCCGTACATTTAAAGGGAATCTGCTCTACTGCCGGCTGAACCGGAGCCTGGTCATCACTGGTAAGATAAAGAAGTGTCACCTCCAAAACCCCCTCTATCTTTAAGCAGTCCTCTCCCGGTTCTACCTCATCCAGTTTTATGGTTCCGCTGTGATGACAGATCTGTAAAATCCGCTCTCCCTGGGGAAGCTTCACTTTTTCTCCGATTCTGGAACGGCATACATTTCGTGTAAGGATCCGGTCAAACACCGTTTCCCTACGCTCCGGCGTCAATTCCCGGCTGTTGGAATATACATCGCTTAAAAGCTCTGTTTCCAGCTCCTCATACAGACGGATATCCAGCTCAAGAACCCCGTCAATCTCCAGTTCCCGCATCTCTCCGTCATAATCCGGTTTTGCCTCGATCTCCCGATGGGAAAGCCGGACCGTAATCATGGGGATCTGATCCTCCTTTACTCCCTCTGCCTCCATTTCTCCTGAAAACGGGATCGTTTCCTCCAGCCACTGCACAGGCATTGTATCATCCTCCGCTTCATAGATCACAAATACCGTGAGCTCCCCTTCCAGATGCAGAGTGCCGTCAAGAGGCTTTACCGATACAGCCCGCAGCTTCATTTCTTTCCATAAAAGGCGGCCGATCCCCGGCTTTCCGCCTGTAAGCCCTACTGCCTCCCGAATCCGATAGGTATCCTTTCTGCATACTGCCATAGATGCCGCCGTCCTCCGGCGCTTTAGGGTTTCAACCGGCATTTCCCCATGATTCTCCGCAGCCCCTGTATAGGCCTCTGTATCCGTCCCCCCCTGCTTTACATCCACAGCAGCTTCTGTATCTTTTGATGCCTCAATCCGCACTTGAAGGGTAACGATCGCCTGAACTCCCAGTTTTCGGGAATGGATCATATTGGTATTCAGGTCATCCAGCGTCCAGGACAGACTCACTGTATCCTTATCCTCTAACTGGGGAACATTGATCATCTCCTCAAAAGGAATGCTGCCTCCCAGCGTCTGCAGTCCGCCCCCCTCCCTGCGGTACAGAACCTGAAATTCCAGACGTCCCTTTACATTTACCTTATCCCCCATAGGCTTTACCTGCTCCGCCTGGATCTCTCCATTATCCAGCATAACCTGCTCCATATCGTCCATGGTGTCAGGCACAATAAAATCATCATCCAGGGTGATCTGAGTAGCCACATTTCCTTTCCACTGGTTCATATGTATCTGTTTCTTTATAAGCTCCATAAAAACACCTGCCATCCCTCATAGTCTCTTATAAAAAGAATCTATGCAAATGGCAGGTTAAATATAACTCTCAATAAGTTTCCAAAAAATGGTGCCGCACACCCTTCTGAACATAGCCCAAACAAGCGTCCAGATTGATATTTTCCACACTTTTCATGATATTCGCATCAATAAAGGGGCTGTTTTTCCTAAGCCTTGCGATAAGCTCCTTCATCTCCTGGCGCTTGGAAGTATGGACAATATCACCACCGTTCACCGCTTCCCCGGCAGCCGCCCGTTCTTTTGCGATCTGCTCCGTAAACCGGCAGGCACATTGGAGGAAATGAAGGTGGTTGCTGTCCCTCCAGGCCAAAATATCCTCTTCCTTTACAAAATACAAAGGCCGTATGAGCTCCATACCTGAAAAGTTGGTGCTGTGAAGCTTTGGCATCATGGTATTGATCTGGCCGCCGTAAAGGATCCCCATAAGAATGGTTTCGATCACATCATCAAAATGGTGTCCCAGTGCGATCTTATTGCAGCCCAGCTCCTTTGCATGGGAATAGAGGTAACCCCTCCGCATTCTGGCGCAGAGGTAACAGGGGGACTGATCCACATCCACCACAATATCAAAAATATCCGAGTCAAAGATCCGCACAGGGATATTCATAAGAGCTGCATTTTCCTCAATGAGCTTCCTGTTTTCCGGCTGATATCCCGGATCCATCACAATAAATTCCAGTTCAAACTTCGTATCACTCTGGCGCTTTAACTGCTGCAGGCACTTGGCAAGCAGCATGGAGTCCTTTCCTCCGGAAATGCACACAGCCACCCGGTCCCCGTCCTGAATCATCTCATATTCCTGAAGCCCCTTTACAAAGGGCCTCCAGATGGTTTTTCTGTATTCTTTTATAATACTCCGTTCTATATTAACGTAAGGGGCTTCCTGCTTCATCCCTGTGTGCTTTCTCCTTCTGTTTTCTCATTTCCGGATACGGATTTCTCTGAAAGAAGCTTTACCGTTTCCTTCAGCTGCGTAATCTCCTGAGTCATCATCCGTATCTGGTTCTTCATCTGCTCGTATTCCTCTAACGTCATAGTTTCCCGCTTTTTCGGCAGGGTAACGCCGTCCTTTTTTATGGGACGGGCCGGAATTCCCACGGCTGTTACATTGTCCTCCAAGGGCTTTAAAAGCACCGCATTGGCGGCAATAGAACAGTTGTCTCCCACCTCAAAGGCGCCTAAAATCTTAGCTCCTGCGCCTACCATAACGTTATTTCCAAGAGTTGGATGACGTTTTCCCTTTTTAGTTCCCACGCCGCCCAGCGTGACTCCCTGGTAAATAGTGCAGTTATCTCCCACCACTGCCGTCTCTCCGATGACCACACCGCTTCCGTGGTCGATCAGAATCCCGCGTCCCAGCGTAGCGCCCGGATGGATCTCGATCAGCGTAAAGAAACGGGCTATCTGTGAAATAAGCCTGGCAATAAAAAACATTTTATGCTGGTAAAACCAGTGGGCAAACCGATGCCAGATCAAAGCATGGATGCCCTGATACAGCAAAAGAACCTCAAACGCACTGCGGGCCGCCGGATCCCGCTCCTGCACTGCCTTTATATCCAGCCAAATATCCTTTAAGATCATTTCTGCTACCAACCTTTCCCAAATGCGTCCATTTTGATTCATAACGCATTTTGATGTAGTATAGCATATGATCCCGGCGAAAAAAAGGATTTTCTTGCGTTTCCGCACGTTACAGTGCACGCTGGCATCTGGAGTTCAGGACGACTTTGAAGGCCATTAGAAAACCGGAGTCCTGAACACAGACGCCAGAATGCAGTGCAGCGTGCGGAAACCCGCCTTTTCTTTCTACTACTTAAAAATAACCGGCTCCTCTAAAAGCTCTGTCCGCAGTACAATGTAGGGGAAGGACTGCTCCGTGCCCGGATCTTCCCCCTTTTCCGGCCCCATCAGCTCCGTCGCCAGAACAATGGAATTTTCCGTCAGATAAAGTTCTCTTATGCTGATACTGTACCCCCCTGTCGGCTGAGCCCCATATCCCACTGCTATGTACAGGTTCTTATCGTCCGTATAGGTCAGCTTAAATGGCTGGGACACTTTCTCTGAAATCAGCTTTGAAAGCTCTTGGGGCAGTTCCTCTGAGGGGGCAGTCTGAAATTCCAGATCCCGCACCTTATCCCTGTTTTCCTTTGAAACGGAACAGCCTGCAAGCCCTGCGGCAAGAGAAAAAATCACTCCCATTATCCAAAGGATCCTTAAAACTCGTTTCATAGCTGCAAAAACCTCCCGGAATATACCATCTGTTATCAGTATATTCCGGGAGGCCTGTCTGAGACCCTTACATTATTTTACGAATCCAGCCCTCAGGCGCCTTAATGCGTCCCATCTGGATACCGGTCAGCGTATCATACAGCTTCTTTGTAACTGGGCCCATCTCCTCCATACCGCTTGGGAAGCAGATTTCCCTGCCGTGGTCATTTATCTTTCCTACAGGTGAGATCACAGCCGCTGTACCGCAGAGACCACATTCTGCAAAATCCTTTAATTCCTCCAGCTTTACAGGCCTCTGTGTTACCTTTAAGCCCAGATAATGCTCTGCCACATACATGAGAGAACGCCTTGTAATAGATGGGAGAATGGAGTCGGACTTGGGCGTAACAACCTCTCCGTCCTTTGTAATAAAGATGAAATTGGCTCCGCCGGTTTCCTCCACATACGTTCTGGTGGCCGGATCCAGGAACATATTTTCATCAAATCCATTGGCATGAGCCGTTTCATGGGCATGAAGGCTCATAGCGTAATTTAATCCAGCCTTTACATGACCGGTTCCATGAGGAGCCGCACGGTCAAAATCGCTGACGCAGATCGTGATCGGCTTCGCTCCGCCCTTAAAATAAGGGCCCACAGGCGTCACAAACATTCTGAACTGATATTCATCTGATGGCTTAACGCCGATCACAGGACCAGACGCAAACATATAGGGGCGTATATACAGGGTTGCTCCGCTGCCGTAAGGCGGAACCCAGGCCGCATTTGCCTTTACCACCTGATCCAGAGCTTCCAGAAAACGCTCTTTAGGGAACACAGGCATCTCCAGACGTCTGGCAGAGTCCATCATGCGCTCTGCATTTAAGTCCGGACGGAAGGTAACGATGCTGCCGTCCTCTGTGGTATACGCCTTTAATCCCTCAAAGCACTCCTGGCAGTACTGTAAAATGCCTGCACATTCATTGAGCACTACCGTTGAATCAGCCGTCAGCCGTCCCTCTCCCCATACTCCATTCTTATAATCTGCTACATATCGCATATCTGTGGGCACATAACTGAAACCGATATTACCCCAGTCCAGATTCTTTTTTTCCATAGCTGCTTCCTCCATTCCTGTCCTTGGAATTTATTTTACAGACATTATAGACTTATTAAATCAGAAAATCAACGTCAAAACAGGAAGGTGGGTATATCATTCGGATATGGAAGGTATAACCCGAAACAAAAATACTGCAAAAATTGCAACTTAATTTCTTACATTTTTTGACACACTTTCTAAATTATGGTACACTTGTTTCATATGATTATGCTGTATAATCAGTATTATTACTCACACTGGAGCGACACATGAAACGTTTTCCTTTTTCTGTTCACAGCTTTAAAATGAAACTTCTGATTTCTCTGCTTACCATTGGTCTTCTTCCTCTGGTTTCCATATCTGTTTTTTATCAGCATTTCCTTGATGTACGGATTACCAAGGATATCGAATCCGCCAGTATTGACCGGCTTCGCTATACCAGCTACGATATCCGACGGCAGATGGAAATCTCCGACCAGCTCCTTGGATGGATCACTTATAACAGAAAGCTGCAGGAAATACTCACTACTGACTACTCTGAAAAATACGAAAAGCAGCTGGATATCATCCAGTTTAGTTCTTATGCCACGGAATATGCAATCAATGCAAATATTGAAAACAGTATTTTTAAAATTCTTATCGTAGAAAATAATGGTGAATCTTTTCAGATTGGAAATGTCCTCTCTCTTATGGATCAGGATGCGATCGAAGAGGCCAAATGGGCAGAAACCTATAATCACAGCAAAGCAGACCAGCTGGTTCTCAGCAAAGATATTTATGCAAAAGATACTTATATTTTTCCAGTCAGCAGCCGCATCTACAATGACCTGACCGGAGCTCCCATCGGCTGGTGCATCATCGCCTTCCGCAATGATATGTATTCCAAAAGCCTGATAAATGGCTCTAATAATCAGAATATCTACCTGATCAATCCAGCCGGACAGTGTATCGGTCATACGGATTCCTCCATGATCGGCGCTGATATGTCCCAGGATTCTATGATCCGTGAAATTTTAAACACCCAGGACTCCATTGGGCATATTACTGCAAACCGCAGCCACACGCCTTTAATCGCCCACTATTACCGAATACCAGACAGCAATATCATTGCAGTTCAGGAAACTCCCCTTCTCTCTTTTCTCAGCGAAAAATCTGAGATTTTACGATTCTCTGCCACATTAATCGTAATTTCCGCTGCGCTGGTACTCTGCCTTACCATGTACCTGCACCGCATACTGACCCGCCCGATCAATACCATCAGCTCCTATATTAAAAATGTTTCAAAGGGCGATTTTACGGGCTCACTGACTCTGAAAAATAATGATGAATTTCAGACCATTGCAGACTCCATCAACAAAATGGAGCGCGAAATCAGGGAACTGATGGAGGCTCAAAAACAAGAATCTGAAATAAAAAAAGAGCTTGAATTCCGCGTCCTTCAAAACCAGATCAATCCGCATTTTCTTTACAATACCTTAAATACGATCAAATGGATGGCTTCCCTGCAGCACGCAGATACCATCCGGGATATGACGGCAGCTCTTGGGCGTCTTCTGCAGAATATTTCCAAGGGTTCTGATAAAATTTCTATCTATGAAGAAATGTCCCTCCTGGATGATTATGTACTGATCCAGGATATCCGGTACGACGGACGGTTAAATGTCCGGTATCATATCGGAGATCCGGAAATCACACAGGCCCTGATTTTAAAATTTCTGTTCCAGCCTATTGTAGAAAATGCTATTTTCCATGGGATTGAACCAAAAGGCGACGGCTCCGGAACCATTGATATTTACTTAAACCAGCAGGATAAAAGTATCTATATCCACATTGTCGATAACGGTATCGGCATGACCACAGAACAGATTGAACAGCTTTTAAATCCTGAGGAAAGTCCGAAGAACCGCCGCGGATTAAACGGAATCGGCATCAGCAATATTAACCAGCGGATCAAAATGACCTATGGACAGGAGTATGGTATTTCCATCACAAGCAAACCAGGAGCCTATACTGACGTTCTGATCTGCATTCCATATGAAAGGAGCACTTCTTTATGACCTCAATCTTAATCGTGGACGATGAGGCTTTAATCCGCCGCGGTCTTGAAAGCCTGATTCCATGGGAGCGATTAAACTGCAGCCTTGCAGACCAGGCCTCCAATGGAGCAGAGGGACTGGAGAAAATCCGCCGGTACCACCCGGATATTGTATTTACTGATATTAAAATGCCGCAGATGGACGGGCTGCAGATGATTGAAAAAGCTCTTTTGGAACCGGATCCTCCTCTTTTCATTATCCTTAGTGCCTATAATGATTTTGAACTGGTCCGCTCTGCCATGCGCTTAGGCGCCATTGACTATCTGATCAAGCTGAATCTGGAGGAAAATGAACTCGTTTCCCTGATTCAGTCTGCTCAGAAAATGCTTTCAAAACGCCCCAAACGTCTGCAGCCTCCGTCTCACTCAGAAGACTTCAAACGAAATTTCATTAAAGAAATGCTTCAGATAAATGCAGACAAAAGCCTGTTTGCCAAACAGCTTCCGGAAAATTTTGCCCTGAGCGATAACTGTTTTTACCGTATTTTATGCTTCAGCCTGAAGGATCCTGAAGCCGTGCCCACCGGATCGGGAGATCTTCCGCAGAACTACCTTGATAATATCTGTATGGAACAGTTTCCGGAACGTGCAGACCTTTGCGCGCACCATTTGAATCCAAACACGACGCTTCTGTATGTGGAATACCGCGACGGGATGGATCAGGATATTCTGAAGAAGAAATGCCAGTCCATCCTAAACAGCGTCCGCCGTTATCTGAACCGGCAGCTTACCATTGGAATCAGCGCGCCCCACCGCAATATCATGCACCTTGCCGCTGCAAGGGAGGAAGCGATGGAAAGCCTTTCTTTCCAGGTCAGCGGCATTGATACCTCCATCCATTTTTATACGGACTTTTTAAATGCAGATTCACTGAAGCATCAGTTAGAGCTTCTGAATACGGAAAGTATGTTCTTTGAAGAAGCTGAAAACCTTATGCTGCAGATCCAGAAATTTCTGTCTCAGAGCATCGCAAAACCGGAGGACGCCAGACAGATCTGCTTTCTTCTGATCTCCCGTCTGTATGGATTTGACTCAAAAATCCGGGATTTTTTTATCCAATGGTTCGGCAGGGAATATACATCCCTCTCCCAGTTTGACCAAATGATAAACCAGGAGCTTGCGTCCTGGCTTCTCCATTTGACTCAGGGAATCGACCACTACAGTCATCAGTATATGACTGAAATTTACCGCTACAAAGTAAAAAAGGCCAGGGAATACATTTTTGAGAACCGGTTTCAGAAATTATCCCTCAACGAAGTGGCCTCTGTTCTGGAAATTACTCCCAGCTATTTAAGCAGGATCTTTAAAAAGGTAACGCACCAGTCCTTTTCTGATTATGTGGCAGAAGTAAAAATAGAAGAAGCGAAATCGCTTCTTCTAAAGGATAATAACCGGATCTATGAAGTTTCCAGTATGCTTGGATATGATGACCCCTACTATTTCAGCAAGGTATTTAAAAAAATTACTCAGATGACTCCCAGTGAATTTATTGCGAGAAACTGAATCATCCCTTCAGGCCGCTGGTTGCCACGCCTTCAATAAAGAAGCGCTGCATACTTAAGAATAACGCTCCCACCGGAATCAGAGAAATCAGAGCAGCTGCCATAATCAGATTATAGTCCGCAGAATACTGTGTGATGAACATACGAAGACCCAGCTGAATGGTTTTCAGTTCGGTTGAATTTAAGTAAATCATGGGACCCATGTAATCGTTCCATACGTTTACAAAGCTGAAAATAATCAGTGTTGCAATCGCAGATTTGGACAGAGGCAGCATAATCCTGCTGTAAATTCCAAACTCGCTCAGACCATCTATGCGGGCAGCCTCTGAAAGCTCATTTGGAATGGAAAGATAGGACTGTCTCATAAGGAACACGCCAAATGCAGTAAAGGCCTGCATGAGGATCAGGGACAGATGGGTGTCTGCCAGCTGCATTTTGCGGATCATGATAAACTGAGGCACCATGTACACCTGCCACGGAACGGCGATCGTAGCAATGTAGCCCAAAAATATAATATCTTTTCCCGGAAACTTCATTTTTGCAAACGGATAGGCTGCAAAGCTGCTGGTTAATACCTGAAGAACCGTAATAATAATTGCCAGCTTAAAACTATTTTTAAAAAACATAAGCAGCGGAATCTTTGTCCAGATCTCCCTGAAATTCTCCCATACCGGTTCTTCGGGCAGCCACTTCATGGGAACAGAGAACACTTCCTGGCTGGTTTTTAATGATGAAGATACCATCCATAAAAACGGAAGCAGAATGGTGATGCTTAAAAGTACAAGGAGTCCATACAGGCATATGGTCTTTATATTGATTCTTGATGTTTTCATTTTCAATCGTTCCTCCTTTTACATATAGCTAACCCATTTTTTCTCAGCTCTGAACTGGACCACAGTAATAACAAGTACGATTGCAAACAGAACCATGGAAATTGCGCTTGCATATCCAAACTCATAATTAATAAATGCTGTGTTGTAAATATGGTATACAAGTACGTTGGTTGCACGTCCCGGTCCGCCGTTCGTCATGACGGAAATCAGGTCAAAGACCTTAAAGCAGGCAATGGTCAGCATAATGCTTACGAAAAACGTAGTCGGTGTCAGCATAGGCAGCGTGATATTTCTGAACCGCTGAAATGTATTGGCGCCGTCTACCTTTGCTGCCTCATAAAGCTCTCTTGGAATCGCCTGCAAACCGGATAAATACAGAATCATATAGTATCCCATACTTTTCCATATACTTACAATAATGATAACCGGCATTGCCCAATCAATCGTAGAAGTCCATCCTGGAGGATTTGCAACTCCCATTGCACGCAGAATATTGTTAATCGGGCCAAGGGTTGGATGAAACAGCAGATTCCATACAACTGCCACCGCTACCAGAGACGCTACATGAGGGAAGAAAAATACGGTTCTGAACATGTTGATGCCCTTCAGCTTCTGGTTTAAGATCAGAGCAAGCCCCAGAGCTGCTGCCATGGTAAGCGGTACTGTAAATACAGAATAATAGATGGTATTTTTCAGGGAAATACTAAATGTTTCATCCTCTAAAAGCTTGGCAAAATTAGCAAGCCCTACAAATTTCATCGGATTTGCAGAATCCCATTCCATAAAGCTGAGCCCCATGGAGCATACGATGGGGATCAGCGTAAACAGCAGAAATCCCACAAAATTCGGCAAAAGAAATGTATAGGCAGTAATTATATTTTTTACTTTTCGTTTTGACATATCTGCGCGCTGTAAAACAGCTCCTCCTTCTTTTCTCTGATGGTTCAAAGTCCTCCGAATCAAAGATCCAGAGGACTTTTTTTCAGTCTGCTTCTTATTTACTTAACAGATCATTTACACGCTTTGCCATATTTGCCAGACCATCATCAATGGAATTTGCTCCCAACATGATCAGGTCATGCTCTTCTGCAATAATCTGCTCCAGAGCGCCTGCCTGAGGGATCATCTGGCATTCCAGTACAAAATTATCTGCAGCGATCGCTTCACGGAAGCCTTCCGGCATTCCCTCAACATTTACCAGAGTATCGATTGTCTTTTCGTTCTGGTATGCTGGCAGCGTTCCCAGACCTGCCAGAATATTGGCACCCGGCTCTGTACACATAAACTCTACAAATCTCCATGCCTCTTCCGGATGAGCTGCATTCTTGTTGATTGCGATCGGAGTTGGGTTGCTGACAGCTGTACCAGGCTCCTGGCCCTCAAAGTGCGGTGCTCTTACAGCGCCCCATTCAACAGCAGTCTCACCCTTGTTCTTGGTGTTGATGATCATATTTGCAAACCATGTTCCCATTAACTCCATTGCTACCTGCTCCTTGTAGAACGGGCCGCTGTAGTGAACGTTTCCTGTCTTTAAAGTACCGTAATCCATAGCGGACATATCCTCATTCTGCATGCCGAGGAATAATTCATAAACAGGCTTTAAGAAGCTGTACTCACCGTCAGCCATGCTGTGCTCTTCGCTTAAGCCCCAACGATATAAGGAACCCGGCCATGTATGGCAGTATCCGCCGTAAATCTTATCATTTCCTTCTCCGCTGGTCATCTTCTTTGCAAGCTCTCTGTACTCATCCCAGGTCATATCGTTCTTAGGATACTCAACACCTGCCTGATCGAACAAAGTCTTGTTGTAATACAGCAGATAGTAGTCATTACGGAATGGAAGGCCGTACAGCTTGTCATCGATACGGATTCCTTCATCCGATCCCTGATAAGGAGCCATATCAACGCCGCTCTCCTTCACCTTGTCATCCAGAGGCATCAGCTGATTTTTCTCAACCAGGCTGTTGTAAATATTCATACTCTTAATAGTAATAACATCAGATGTATCACCGGAAGAAAGCAGTACAGGAATCTTTGTATCGTAATCAGTAGCCCCGATATCCATTACCTTTACCTTAATATCCGGATTTTCTGCCTCAAATGCCTCTACCAGTTTTTTCCAGTAGTCGGTTGTCTCATAATCCCATACGGTAAATGTAATCTCTGTCTGTCCCTCTGCAGCGCCGCTCTCCCCCTGAGCCTCTGTTTTTTCAGAAGGCTTTTCAGCCTGTGTAGAGCTGCCGCAGCCTGCCAGAGTTGTTGCAGCACATGCCGCTGCACAGGTAAGTGCCATTGCTTTTTTCCATAACTTATTGTGTCTCATCATATCCTCCTCTTTCCATTTCAGTCACATTTGATGCCTTTATTATAGATAAAATTTTTTTATTTCTGAATGGAATATCTGTTATTATATTGTTTTAATATAAACTCATCCATGTATTCTCCCGTTTTTTATTGAAATTTTATATACTATTCAGGATTATTTTGCACTTTTCATTTTTACCATGTATAAAATGTTACGTTATACGGATGTTTTCTCCATTTTCTTTATTCGTTTTTTCTTTTATACTTGAATTTGAAAATAATGGGCGCATCATGCGCAGTACATTCAAGGAGGTATCAACTTATGACATCAAAAACACAATGGGTAAATGAGATTTACGAAAAAATGGAACAGAAGCTGTATGCGGAATGTGCAAGAATGGGTGAAAAAATTCCCTACTGGACGGTCGGCGGTGTATACGAAGAGGATTATGCAAAAAAAGACATCTACTGGTGGACCAACGGCTTCTGGAGCGGTATCCTCTGGCAGCTTTATCATGCCACAAAAAAAGAACTTTATCTGGAGACAGCCCGAAAAAATGAAGATCTGCTGGATCAGGCCCTTCACGGCTTCATCGGCCTTCACCACGATACCGGTTTCATGTGGCTCCACAGCGCTGTCGCTGATTACCGCCTCACAGGTTCCGAAGAAGCCAAAGTCCGCGGCCTCAATGCAGCCTCTGTTCTGGCCGGAAGATACAATCCAAACGGAAAATTTATCCGGGCATGGAATCCTGAATGTGTAGAAGAAGGAGAAGACTGCACCGGATGGATCATCGTAGATTCCATGATGAATATTCCCCTCCTGTATTGGGCAGGCCAGATCACCGGAGATCCCCGCTTCCAGCAGATTGCTGTAAATCACGCAGACACGGTAGCCTCTTATCTGGTGCGTGAGGATGGCTCCTGCGGCCATATTGCCTGCATCAATCCGGATACCGGAGAACTGGAACACATTCTGGGCGGACAAGGCTACTCTGAAACTTCCTCCTGGTCACGGGGTCAGTCATGGATCCTGTACGGCTTTGCACTGTCCTACCGTCATACCAAAAATAAAAAATATCTGGACATTGCCAAAAAAACAGCCCACTACTTTATCTCCAATATTGCACTGACCGGTTATATCCCTCTGTGCGATTTCAGACAGCCGGCCTCTGCCGCTTATACAGACACATCTGCCGGACTTTGCGCTGCCTGCGGACTGTTAGAAATTGCAGAGCATGTGGATGAGTGTGAAAAAAATCTTTACCGCACCTATGCAGAACTCATCCTCAAACATACCGCTGAAACCTGCTGTGACTGGAATCCCGATACAGATGGGATTGTACAGAACTGTAAGGTGGCATTTCACAATGACCGCAGGGAACAGACGGATCTGATTTATGCAGATTATTTTCTCACAGAAGCAGTGCTGCGACTGCTGGGAAAGGACTTCCTGATCTGGTAATATCCAAAATACACAAATTCAGGAGATTAAAAATTATGACAAAACACGAATATTCCCAGCTTCTCATGCAGCTTTTAACCCCAACGCTTCCATTTTACTCTCCTCAAAAAGCCAGACTCTGCCCAGGCAGCTCTGCCGCAGTATACGACATGGCAGCAGCCGGAGCCGAAGGCTTTGCCAGACCACTCTGGGGCCTGGTCCCCTTCTGGGCCGGAGGAGGCAGCTGTCCTGAATTTGAGCAGCTGTATCTGTCAGGCCTTGCCGCAGGCACCGATCCTGAAAACCCGGAATATTGGGGCGGCTTTCAGGATATTGACCAGCGCTTTGTGGAAATGGCTGCCATCGCCTACGGCATACTGATGACACCTCAAAAACTGTGGGACCCTCTCTCTGCAAAGGAAAAGACAAATCTGGCAAAATGGCTGGACGGGATCAACCACTATGCCTGCCCCCCATGCAACTGGATGTTTTTCGGCGTTCTGGTAAATATTACCCTTAAATCGGTCGGTTTTCCCTATTCAGAACAGGTCCTGTCCGACTACCTGGATTACATTGAGAGCTGCTATCTGGGAGGCGGCTGGTATCTGGACGGACAAAACGGTGAAAAAGACTATTATATTTCCTTTGCCTTCCATTATTACAGTCTGATTTACTGCCGGTTTATGAGGGAAAATGATCCTGACCGCTGTGCACTTTATGAAGAGCGGGCAAAATTATTTGCAGCAGATTTTATCAACTGGTTTGCAGAGGACGGCTCTGCCCTGGCCTACGGCCGTTCTCTGACTTACCGCTTTGCTCAGGTATCCTTTTTCTCCATGTGCGCTGCCTGTGAACTGGAAGTTGTTCCCTATCGGATAATGAAGGGGCTTATCGAACGCCATCTGCACTTTTGGACGGAGCATCCCATTGTTGACAACAGCGGACTCTTGACCATCGGCTACGGCTATTCCAACCTGCTCATGTCTGAACAGTACAACGCTCCCGGATCTCCCTACTGGGCAATGAAGGCCTTCGCCTTCCTCTCCCTTCCGGACGAGCATCCCTTCTGGAAGACAGAAGCGGCTCCCCTTCCCGATTTTCCAACGCTGACTGCTCAGACCTATGGCGGTCTTTTAATCCAGAGGCTTCACGGCGATGTTACCGCCTATACCTGCGGACGGACGCTGCCTCATCACCATGTCCTTACGGAAGAAAAATATTCAAAATTTGCCTATTCCAGCCGTTTTGCCTTCAGCGTTCCGCGTTCCATGAGAAGTCTGGCTGAAGCCGCACCTGACAGTATGCTTGCCCTCGATATCAACCATATGATCTATGTCCGCGGAATGGTTTCCAATCTCCAGCTTACAGACCATTCGGTATCCTCTGAGTGGTCTCCCTATGAAGGAATCCGGATAAAAACAGTCATCCTTCCTGACAGTACCGGTCATAAGCGGATCCATACCATTGAAAGCGACCGCTGTTTCACTGCATATGACTGCAGCTTTGCATTTCCCGATACCTATACAGTTTCTCAGGAACAGAGCTGTATTCGCGTTCAGGCTCCGGATGGACGGACATACTGCGCCGCTGCCGTTAAAGACGATCCGGCCGCCATGTGCATTAACGCATCTCCGAACACAAACCTGATGGTTCCCAAAACCATCATCCCCTGTATCTGTTATGAGATACAAAAGGGAACGCAGGTAATTGAAACGCGGTTTTGGGAAGAATAGCATCAAATGCTGCCGAAGAAAAAGTAATCAAAGAGCATCCTGCGTAAAAATGCGTGGGATGCTTTTTGTATTTGAATACTTGAGTTATAGCTAAAAGTAAGTTAAACTTAGTCATAGAATTTAGTCATAAAAGCTTTTAGAAAGGCGAAATGAAATGATTTATTAGGTATGCAAAGCGGTATTTAACATAACAAAAATAGTGCTAAATCCTCAAAATGGGACCTTGTTTTTTGGAGGAATAGCAGAAAGAACTTTATCGATGAAACTTCCTGAGTTCAGAAAACAAATAGAAACATATTCCATAGAAGAGCTGCGCTATCTGACCGCAGAACTGTACAAAGCGATCCCGAAGAAAATAAAAGAGGAAAAGGACATTGACCCCCTGGTTCTGTCTGTTCCGGAGCATTTCAAAGAAAATGGAACAGGCAAGGCCTCTTCCCCCTCTAAAGTAAAAAAAGCCCCGGATCTTGGAGTCCTGGAATCAGAGATTGAACTTTTTCTTGAAAATGCCTATGCACAGAATTGTTTTGCCCCAAACCGCTTCGTTCCAAAGCATGAGCGGCCCAAATGGCGTTTTAAGGTGAAAAACTATATTAAAACCCTTCGGGATCATTATACAGAAGGGGAGGAGGCTGAGACTGCGGCTCTTCTTCTGGAAAAGCTGTACCGTATGCTGTGTTACGGCTGCTGCTATTATATTTTCAGTACAACCGATCCTTTCCAGTCCATCGGAATGAGGCAGAATGAACTTCTGGATCTTGTGATCAAAAAAAGTTTTGCCTGCGGAGTCACCAGTGAACGCATCTGCAAAATGGAAGAAATTTCCACATTAAGCGGATTAAGCTATGATATGATTTCTGGATCCCTTCTTTCTGTCCTTGCTGCAAATTTAAAGACTGCAGATATGAAGGAAACTGCGATTGCAGAGGCAAAAAAACTGAGACAGAAAATTGTCAGCATACGTTATTCCGACCGTGAACAGAAAAACAGCTTAACTACTCTGATTCTGATGATCCATTTCTCTCTGTACGAATATGAGGAGGGGATCAGGGATTTTAAGGAAAAGTATCTGGAACCGGATAAAGAGATCTTATATTACGTACTGCTAAGCCATATGTTTTTCTATGATCTTAAAAATTACTGGGTGCGGGAGTACAAAACGGCTTTGAATCAAGGAATTTCACTGAGGAAATCTCTGATGGAAATATATGAATATCTGATGGAGCATGGGGAATTTCCGGAGAGCTTTTATTTATAAAAGGAATGGAGGATACACTTATATGTGGCTGTTTTTCGCGCTGCTGTCCGCTCTCTTTGCGGCCCTTACTTCCATTTTGGCAAAACTTGGAATCGATGGAGTAAATTCAAATCTGGCAACGGCCATCCGGACCGTTGTAGTCGTAGTGATGGCCTGGGGAATGGTATTTCTTACCCATGCTCAAAACGGAATTTTTTCGATTGGAAGAAAAAGCTGGATTTTTCTCATCCTGTCCGGCCTTGCCACCGGCGCCTCCTGGCTCTGCTACTACCGTGCATTACAGCTGGGAGACGCCTCAAAAGTTGTTCCTGTGGATAAACTCAGCGTTGTGATGACGCTGATCCTTGCTTTTGTCTTTCTCCATGAAGATTTTACCGCAAAGTCGCTCATAGGGTGTATTCTTATTGGAGCCGGGACGTTGGTAATGGTATTATAGGTATACTGCTGAAGCTTTTTACCTCTCCAGAAAATCTATAAGTAAAAATAAAATCAAATTGGAAAGGTGACGATTATGTTAAAGAAAACTCATATGCTGTACAACAACCGGAAATGGATTTCCAACGGTATGACAGCCAGCATAAACCGCATAAAGGATATCCTGGCGATCAGTTTTCAGCCTGTGGTAGGGGAATTAAACCAAAAATACAAAGCGTCTATCCACCCTCTATAAGATAAATAGACGCTCTGTTCATTTGTATATCATGTTTCTTCATACTCAAAAATCAGTTCTTCTGTCAAATACTCATCGCTCATACAATGTAAATCTGATACCCCTTCACGGAGTAAAGGATAAAGAGCAGAACAATAGAAAAATTTCAGGGCTTCATCGAAAGACAGATTTTTCTTTTTCGAAAATCGCTCAATGATCCGGGCATATTTTTTTGCAGCAAAATCGGATTGGCTGTCAAATCTGTTCACTCCCTTCATAATGCAGATACTCATCAAGAACCGTTTGTGTACGCAGGCACATCTGCAGGTTTAGTTTTTCATAACGCAATCGGTGAATCGCTTCCTTCTTATCAATTAAATTATCAAAGTAAAGTTCAACAGTATTAAATACTTTATCATTTGCAGCACCGCCAATCACTATATCGTAATCGGTTGCATCATTCCCCTTCTGCATTTCAGAATTTTAAGTCTCTGATAAGCTGATTCGTCAAAACTGTAGTGAGAAACAATTCCTCTTTTCCCGCGCCGCTTAAATCTTTCACACCACTTTATTGCCTGTTCATAAAGTGGTGTTGTATAAAAACCACGCCCAAAATCAAGATTCTCTCTGGAATGTACTAAATCCGGAGTTTGAACTTCCAAATATGAACCATGATATAAAATCATAATTGGATATCCATTTCTTCTATAAGATTAATAATATCGTCCACAATATATTCTTTGCTCTGGGTATGAAGCATCTCATACTCCGGTATAACATAACTGTTTAAAATATCGCTCTTTTCTGTCAAAGCTCAATACCATTTTTTCAGACTCATTGCAATATTTTCAATGCAGAAAACAGCAAATTCCAGTTCATCGGTATTTTTTATTTTTATATCATTCAACATCGTCAGCTCCCCTCCGTCATTCATATTTTTGATCTCAGCATCTTGAGGTTAAAGTAAATACTTCTGTATACTTTTAATTTCCATGGAACAAGTATATGACAACCTTCTGCTTTTGGCTATCTCCCCAATGCATAAAATACCACAGCTTGTAATATGATGGTAAAAACGTTCTCAGGGTGAAATACCATGAAGGAATATATTGAAGAACGGGCCATTGCTATTGCGAATTACATTATCGACCACAACGCTACCGTGCGCCAGACAGCCAGACGGTTTGGAATTTCCAAGTCTACGGTACATAAGGATGTCACCGATCGTTTGGAACACATCAACCCCTCCCTCGCCGCCCAGGCCAGAGTAGTGCTGGACATCAACAAATCCGAACGGCATATCCGGGGCGGACTGGCCACAAAGGAAAAATACCAGCATCGGCTGGCAATCTGCAGTAAAGAGAACAGCTAAACAAATACTTATGTGTACTACATAATCGAGTAGGAGGCGGTGATTAACCGCCGTCCTCTCACAGCAC